>ERZ650309.203-NODE-203-length-29778-cov-8.534165_pt1 | contig 29778 bp, 27 predicted proteins | sample MGYA00376245_ERZ650309 | MGnify/ENA primary metagenome ERZ650309 (study PRJEB26733, sample SAMN07839294) | wastewater metagenome | biome: urban; feature: wastewater treatment plant; material: waste water | place: USA: North Carolina | collected 2016-04-26 ...
TATGTAGCTCTAACTACACCGCGTCGTCTTTTTTATCAATCCTTCGCGTCCAAGATTCAAATACTATGAGTATAGTTGCTCATGGATGAGTAGTTATAATTTTTATTATAAGAAGGTTTGATATAAATGGAATTGACAGTTAAACAACAGCTTGAGAAGTTAGAGCATAAGCCAACTATCTCGAGAAGCAAAGCAGAAACCCTGCACTTAGCGCAGGAACTACTGAAAAAAATGACCTTGGCTGAAAAAATTGGGCAGATGTTTCAACTAGCTCCTCCTGAAGCAAATGTCGAGGGATTGAAATGGGAACATGGAGAAGAAAACTCCTCGGCTAAATTAATCTGTGAGGGCAAGGTTGGTTCAGTTTTAAGCGTCACGGATAGTGAAACAATTTTTAAATTACAAAAATTAGCTGTTGAAAAATCACGTTTAGGAATTCCGCTTTTTTTTGCGGCGGATATGATTCATGGCTGCCGGACTGGGTTTCCAATTAATCTGGCAATGGCATGCTCGTTTGATCCTGACTTGATTGAAAGAAGCTGTCGTCAGCTTGCTTACGAGATTGCACATACTGGTCTGAATCTAACTTTTTCTCCGATGGTGGATTTAGTTCGAGATCCACGCTGGGGGCGAGTAATGGAAAGTAATGGTGAAGATACTTATCTTAATAGCCAATTAGCTGCTGCTTATGTGCGTGGCTATCAACAAGGTGATTATAGTTCAGCCTATTCGGTAGCTGCATGTTGCAAGCATTTTGTTGCTTATGGCGCGGTTGAAGGTGGGCGTGAATATAATACGGTAGATATGTCGGAACGTGAATTGCGCCAGCATTATTTACCGGGTTACAAAGCTTGCGCGGATGCTGGAGTCGCTTCATTCATGACATCATTTAATATTTATGATGGAATACCGGCAACAGCCAATAAATTTATATTACGTAATATTTTACGTAATGAGTGGCAATATGATGGTTTTGTTATTTCAGATTATACTTCCAGTTATGAAATGATTGATCATAAAACTGCGCGGGATGCACGCGAGGTTGCCCTACAATCAATCGTTGCTGGTCTAGACCATGAAATGGTTTCAATGACGTATTTACAGCATCTGGAGGAGTTAGTTTATTCTGGTGAAATTGCAGAATCTTTGATTGATGAAGCTGTAATTCATATGCTACAGTTTAAATATCAAATTGGTTTGTTTGATGATCCATATAAGCATCTTTATGCTGATCGGGAGCAATATATGCGGTTGCCTGAGACTTTAGCATTGGCTAAAGAAGCGGCATTAAAATCGGTGGTTATGCTTAAAAATAACAACCAAACCTTACCATTAGCTAAACACAGACAAAAAATAGCATTAATTGGTCCTTTGGCTGATTCTAATCAGGTCGTTGGTGCATGGGGTTCTCTTGCCCGCAATGAGGAGTGCATTTCGCTTTTATCTGGTATGAAATCACTCGTTGGTGGAGAAAATATTGTTTATGCAAAAGGTTGCGATATCTTAGGCAATAACCGTGAAGATTTTGCACAAGCTATTGCAATTGCTAAATCAGCGGATATAATTATTTTAGCTATTGGTGAAGATCAATCTATGTCTGGTGAAGCCAAATCTCGTGCGTACCTCAATATTCCGGGTATACAAAATGAGCTGGCACAAGCGTTAAAAGCACTAAATAAGCCCCTAGTGACGATAGTCTTTAGCGGGCGTCCTCTCGAGCTTGGCTGGTATGCTGAAAATAGCGATGCAATTTTACAAGCATGGTTTTTAGGCAATGAGAATGGCAATGCGTTAGCTAGTATACTTTTTGGTGATAGCAATCCAAGCGGTAAATTAGCAATGTCCTTTCCTTATACTGTTGGTCAAGTACCAGTTTATTATAACCAATATAATACTGGTCGTCCATCTGCAAATGGAGAATATTCAGAGTATCGTTCATGTTATATTGATGTACCAAATTATCCTCTTTATTCGTTTGGTTATGGTTTAAGTTACAGTAAGTTTGAATATAGTAATCTGGTAATTGATAAGAAAACTCTTGTTGCAGCGCAACAACTAACGGTGTCTGTGGAGATTTGTAACACAAGCGATATTTCTGGAGAAGAGGTTGTCCAGCTTTATATTAAGTGTAAAAACTTTAGCGTTGTACGGCCGAATCGTGAACTTAAACGTTTCAAACGGGTGATGATCCCAGCAAATTGTAGTAAAATAATTGAGTTCACAATAAACAAATCAGATTTGGCATATCATAATGCGGAAATGAAATCCACTCCGGAAAATCGTGACTATACAATTTATGTAGGTAGTGATTCTAATGCAGACTTGTCTGCTGAGTTTTCGTATTTATCTTGATGTAATATTGTGTGAATATAAAATTTGTAATGTTAATAGGGGACTCTATAAAAATGAGAATATTAAGAAGTCGAAAATTGCTTGCTGGTGGTTTATGTTTGGTGTTGCTTAGCGCTTGCTCTACCGTAGGTCTGGGTGATGTTCCGCAAAACCGTGAAAACTATAATAAGGCATTGGATAGCAGTGAAAATGAACAATTTCTAATGAATGTGGTTCGGATGCATTATGGTGAGAATCCTTATTTTGTTGGTGTCGATAGTATTACTGCTGCAACATCTTTGACTGCGGGGGTACGTGGAACATTTGGAGTTAATAATGTTTGGGCTCCTATTAACGGAGTACAATGGAGTGGCAGTCCACAAATAGCATTTTCACAAACTCCAACGATTACCTATTCACCAGTTCAAGGGGGTAAATTTGCAACTGGCATGTTAGCGCCATTAACACTTGATAAAATTTATTTGTTATTGCAGTCTGGATATAATGTTAAAGAAGTATTAAAGCTAACGACTACACGGATTGGTAATCTTAGCAACGGACGTTCTTCGCATTACGTAGCATCCACTTCAGTTCCCAACACTAGCGATTTTGATAATTTTATTAATACGTTAGACGATTTAGTTGATACTAATCAGGTAACTACTGAATTTACCAGCTATGAAAGCCAGCCCGCTGTATTTTTATATGCTACTACTGAATATGGTGCAAAAACCTTAGCTCAAGGTTTAAAATTATCTAAGCCATATCAAAAATTAATTTTTGCAAATACGTTAGTTATTGATAAATCACAGCCGGAGAATGTTATCAGCATTAGTACACGTTCGTTTTTTAATGTTATGGCGTTTTTATCTAATAACGTAGATACTCCTGCAGTTGATCGTACTGAATCTGAAAATTACAATGCAACTTTGGTTGATTCAAGTCTGGATTGGAGTAAATATACTTCAAATATGCTGCATGTACGTGAAAGCTCAAGTGAGCCTTCAGATGCGGTGGCACAAGTCGAATATGATAGCCATTGGTATTACATTCAAGATAATGATGATCTATCTAAATCAACACTTGTGTTGTTGAAATTGATCTACTCATTGCAATCTGGCGATGTACAGGCTAACTTGCCTTTGATTACAATTCCTATTAACTAAGTTAAATTAAGACAATATTAATTTAACCATTTCAAGTGAAAATAATGATTTTACTTGGAAATAAAATTTGTGAAAGAAGTTAGACGATGAACTTTTCCAAAGTTATATTTTTATCAGTTTCTTTAGTTACACTCATGAGCGCATGTTCTACAACTGGATTAGGGCAAGTACCAAAAACTCGTGAGAATTACAATAAGGCTATTGATACCAGTGAAAACGAACAATTTTTACTAAATATCGTGCGAATGCATTATGGTAACAGCCCATACTTTGTTGGCGTTGATAGTGTTACTACTCAATCAACATTACGAACTAAAGTTGAGGCTCAGATGTTTACAGATAGAAATGCTGTAATGGCGGGGCCATTCTGGAATATCGCGCCTACTATTGAATTTACTGAAGCTCCGACAATTACTTATACACCATTGCAAGGAACCAAATATGTTTCTGGTATGATGGCTCCGCTGACTCTTGATCGGGTTGGTTTGTTGCAAAGTTCTGGTTGGGATTTACCTACCGTATTGAAACTAAGCATTAACCGTATCGGTGTATTGAATAATAGTGAAGTGAGCCGTCATGTTGTAGATGGTGGTTCTTCTGATAATCCTGAATTTAGTAATTTTGTTGATCAGCTTACAAGGCTTGGACAAAAGGGTGCCATAACCCATAGTTTGACCAGTTATCGTGATCATCCGGCAATTTTGCTGCAAACAACTCCGGAAGCTGGTATGCAAATTTCTAATATGCTGCACTTAAAGCATAACTATACTCAATTTATTTTTTCCCGATATGCAGTAAACTTACCAGGAACTCCTGAAAATATAGTTTATATGCAAACCAGATCATTGCTTGGTATTCTAAATTATTTGGCTAATTATGTTCCTGATGATGAGTCTAATCAGCAAAAACAGACTAAAGGTTCTTTTTACGCACTAGTTAGTAATTCTGAGCCAGCAAATGCAGTGGTTAAGATTAATTATAGGGGTAAATGGTATTATATTGCGAATGATGATGCAACTTCCAAATCAATTTTAATTTTATTAAAAGTGATTTATTCATTACAACTTGGTGATATAAAAGCGAATTTACCTATGGTAGTAATTCCAGTTGGTCGTTAATCTGCTGTTTATTTATGAGAGAATAAAAATGTTAAATGTTAAATCTATTTTATTGGCTCTAAGCGGAGCTGTGCTTGTATTAACTGGTTGTTCAACCGTTGGACTGGGGAATGTTCCTAAGACAAGAGAGGGCTATAACCAAGCTCTAAATCAAAGTGATAATGAGCAGTTTTTGATGAATATTGTTCGTTTGCATTATGACAAAAGTCCTTTTTTTGTTGGTGTTGATAGTATTACTACTCGTACTACTTTAACCTATTCAACCGGTGGAGATGACACAAAAGTTGGTAATGCTACTAACGGTCGTAATTTTCCTGCTTTAGGTGCGTTCTGGAATGTGCAACCCAATATCGAGTTTACCACGTCACCAACGATTACTTATTCACCATTACAGGGAACAAGTTATATTTCAGGGCTGCTAACGCCAATAGATATAACTAAATTTTATTATTTAGCACAAAGTAATCTTAGCTTGTCTGCTGTATTTAAGTTAACGGTCGAGCAAATTGGTAATCAGATGAATCTAAGTGAGTTGTCTGATGCTACACAATTTACTTATGATAATAAAGGATTTAATGATTTTGTAGGTACTTTAGATGATTTGCGCCATAGTTCTAGAGCTGGAGTTTTCTTAGGTAATTATCAAAAGAATCAAGTGCTGATTGTTGCTAGTTATGACGATGCGGCGGCTGCTAAACTTTCGCAATTACTTAAATTGAAAAAACCTTACCGTAAAATTATTCTGTCTCGTTTTGCCAGTAATAATGTCTCTGGCAATGTAGTTAAATTTCAAACCCGTTCATTCTTTTCTGTCCTGAACTATCTTTCTAAAGGCGTGATTGCACCAGCTGAAACAGAAAAGGGGTTTGGTGTAGCTAGTCGCAGTAGCTTAAATCAGCAACAGCAAATTAATCTTGCGCGGATGACTGATGGATTATTTCAGATGCAGTCCAGTGAAAGTGAACCGAAGAATAGCAGAAATAAAATTGAGTATGAGGGGCGCTGGTATTATATTCCAAATAGTGATATAAATTCTAAAGCGACTTTGATGCTAGTTAAGCTAATGTACGCACTGCAAGCTGGTGAAGTTACAGATAGTACTTGGTCAGTATTAAATATTCCAGTAGCGGATGAATAAGTGGTTATCTGAATAATGTTATCCAAAAGCACTCTTTTAAAGAGTGCTTTTGTGTTGATATAAGAGCAATGTCGTCAATGTCAGACTGTATGTTCGTTCAAATCAGGGATAGTCATAGTAAGATTGAAGATATGTAAATATAAACAGCACACGTCCTGACCAGTAATATCACCCAAAGTCTTAATTGATACTTTAATAGTAATGGACCAGCACTGCATTCCAAGCAGAAGCGGAAGAGTCGTATTGCTTTCTTTAACTGTGCTGAGTGAGCTCATCAAGAATATTTTTTGCGTACCCAGTTAATCTTTTTGGTGACGAAGATTCTAATAGGAACAACAGTTTTTATTACTTGAGCTTTAAAGTTATGTTTCTAGTTAACCATCTTATTCATATTCAAGATCGGTAACATAATACCAATTACAATCAGCATTACCACTGCACCCATGAATACAATCAAAGCTGGCTCGAGTATCCCGGTTAAAAGCTGGCTGCGATGAGTTAATTCAAGCTCCTGATGACTACCAGCTTGCTCAAGCAAATGATCAAGATTACCTGACTTCTCACCACTGGCGATCAGATGGATTACCACAGGTGGAAAAGCTTTTTGTGCGTTGAGAGCAACAGCTAAGCCAACACCTTCACGAACCATGATTACGGCACGATCTACGGCATTTTTAAGCATGAAGTTACTCAACGTATCACGACTTGCTTCCAATGCATTAAGCATAGGTACACCACTGGCTAATAGCATGGATAGAGTATTTGTAAAACGAGCGATATCAATATTAACCAACAATTTACCCGCGATAGGTAGATTTAATAATTTACGGTGAAATTTAATCCGATTCTCAGGTTTTTTCAGCGAACGAGTAAATCCGACAACCATTAATACGATTACAATTAGCATATAGATACCATAATGGCGCAAACCATTACTACTGGCAATCATTCCACGAGTAATCAATGGTAAAGTTTGTTTCGATGCTTCAAATACTTTTACTACTTGCGGAACCACAAATACTAGTAGGGCAACAATTACTAGAGTTGCAACGATACAGACAATAATCGGGTAGAGCAGAGCCATCATGATCTTACTGGTTAATTCACGCGTTTTATCGCTATAATCAGCAAGTTTAGTCATTACGTTGCCTAAGCTACCAGATTGCTCACCAGCATTGATCAAGCTACAATAAACAGGCGGGAATACTTTAGGGTACATTCTCAGAGAGGCAGCTAATGAACGTCCACCTAAGACTTCACTTCGTACGCCACTCATAATTGCTTTTTGTTCATGGCTTTCTAATTGATCAGAAAGGGCGGATAGTGTTTGTTCAACGGACATCCCAGAATTAAGTAAAATCGCAAATTGGCGTGTAATTAACGAGAGTTCAAGTGAAGAAATTGCTTTTTTCTTAAAGGTTACATCTTTTGATGTTTTAGCTTTACGATCTTTCTCTGATTCAATATTGGTAACCATTAAACCCTGAGCACGTAATAATTGCCGAGCTTGTTTAGCGGTTTCTGCTTGAATCACGCCAATTTTATCTTTGCCTGCTTTAGTCAGTGCCTTATAGTTAAATGTTTGCATATATATTATTCTTTAGTAATTGAGATAATCTCTTCAATTGTTGTTTTACCATCTCTAAGCCAACGTAGACCATCCATGCGTAGGGTGCGCATACCAAGTTTTTTAATCGCATACTTTTCAATTTCAGTTTCAGATGCATTAGTATGAATTAGACGCTGAACTTCTTCATCAACAACCAATAGTTCATGTATACCTGTACGTCCTTTATAACCAGTTCCGCTACAATGATCACAGCCAACGGCTTTATAAATTTTTATATCATCCGGAATTTCATAATGAGCACGGGTTTCTGCATCCATTGAGGTATTTTCTTCTTTGCATCTTGGACATAATAGGCGAATCAAACGTTGCGCCAAAATCCCAATTAGTGTCGAAGAAAGTAAGAATGATTCAACACCCATATCTATCATACGGGTTACAGTTGATGATGCTGAATTAGTATGGAGCGTTGCTAATACCAGATGTCCTGTAAGACTTGATTGAACTGCAATTTCGGCGGTTTCCAAATCACGAATCTCCCCAATCATCACCACATCCGGATCTTGACGTAAGATTGAACGAAGCGCGCGGGCAAAAGTCATATCAATTTTGGCATTTACCTGAGTTTGGCTAATCCCAGTAATATCGTACTCGACAGGATCTTCTACTGTCATGATATTAAGTGCATTAGAATCAATTCGGGCCAAGGCTGCATATAATGTAGTTGATTTACCAGAACCTGTTGGACCTGTAACCAGAAAAATGCCATGTGGACGAGAAATCAACTTATCAATTTTACCTAAAGTATCTGGTGCCATACCTAACGTTTCAAGTTGCAAACGCTCTTTGTTTTTATCCAATAAACGCATTACAATTCGTTCGCCATGACCAGTTGGAATGGTTGAAACCCGTAAATCAACCTCACGACCAGCAAGGCGCAGGGCAATCCGTCCATCTTGTGGTAAACGTTTCTCAGCAATATCTAGTTGCGCCATAATCTTAATCCGCGAAACTAATGCTGCATGGAGTCCACGATTTACATCAATAATCTTGTGTAGCACACCATCACGACGAAACCGTACTAATGATGTATGTTCGTAAGCATCTAGGTGGACATCTGATGCATCTTCTTTTACCGCTTGAGTCAAAAAGGCATTGATAATTTTAATTACTGGTGCATCGTTCTCTGATTCTAGCAAATCCTCAGTTTTCTGCAAATTTTGCATCAAGTCCGAAATGTCAATATCATCCTGAATATCATCAACTACTGCCGCAGCATTGGCACTTGAGTAGGCTTCAGCAATAATTGCATCAAAGAGCTTTTCCTCAATTCGTTCAATCTTAATCGGTTGATTTACCTTGCGTTTAATCTCAGTAATTACCAAAGGGTTGAGGTTGACCGAGGTTGCAATATGCACAAACTCAGCATCTGCCGCATAAATACAGACTTTGTTACTTCGCGCATAGGTATAAGGAATTCTACGCGAGTATTTATTGGGAGAAAACTTTAGTTGTTCCATGGTGCTCAGTATTAATTATTATTATAAATCGAAATACTATTTGGTGAATTTTGGATCACGCGAGTATTTGAAGAACTACTATTACCATTAGCTGGTTGAATCACTGTTCCAGAATTTTGTTGCGGCTGGTTGAGAACGGTTCCAATTGGTGCGCTAACTAAAGATGTTTTCCCAGATTTTATCGCAGTCGAGGTTAAATCTACAATTGGTTCAGTTGGAGCTTTAGTATTTTGGCTTGGAACTTGATTATCATAAGGAACTTGATTTTCCAAATTAACTGGATCAATTTGTGGGAACAAGATATTTCCTTTAGCTTGAATCATGTTTTGTTGATCCATCATATAGCTATAACGTTGATTAGTAAGCGCTTTATAACCTTCTTGGTTACGAATTACTACTGGACGTAAGAATAATACTAGATTTGATTTATTGTGTACCCGATTTTGCCAGCTAAATAAGAATCCTAAATAAGGAATTGAACTAAGTACCGGAATTCCTGAGTTTTGCATTTGAACTACATCTTGTGTCATTCCACCAAGTGCAATAATTTGCCCATCATCGACTACAATTTGAGTTTTAATGCTACGCTTATTAATATTTGGACCATTTGTGGTTAATAATGCAGCGGTCATCCCTGTGGTATCCGTTTGGGAATCTTCTTCATAAACAGTCATCTGGATAGTACCATTTTGAGTAATCATCGGTTTAATTCTCAAGATAGTTCCGACATCTTGACGTTGAACCGTACTGGAAATACTACCTGGTGCAGCCGCACTATTTTGAAATGAACCAGTGGGAATACCAATATTTTGCCCAACGAAAATTTCTGCTTCTTCATTATCCATAGTAAGTAATGTTGGACGTCCCAAGATATTATTTGCACTGTTAGAGGCTAGCATATCTGCAAGGGTAGAAATTGTTGGTACAGTTTGCCCGCCAATAGTTGTAGTCCCAGTAACTAAACCAACGTAAACTTCGCCGGGAATTGATGGTGCTGCGCCACCTGTGCTACTACCGCTGGCACCTTGGGCAATCGCCATTCCTGAGGTAATCAAGCTGCTCGCACTACTACCATTTCCGGCATAGTTGGATACCACTCCGACACCTAGGTTATTATTTCCTGCACCACCGATCCACTGTATCCCAAATGTACCCTGCTCACTGGTAGTTACCGCAGCAACCAGCGCTTCAATCATAATTTGCACGCGCCGAACATCAAGCAGGGTAATAACCATCCGTAAATTACGATAAACTTGCTCTGGCGCTTGAATAATTAAAGCATTTGTTGTCGGTTCTGCCTGAATTAACACTTTAGGTGCATTTTTGTCATTATTAGTTGAACTACTACCCCCACCACCACTTCTACTTGGGCTTGATTTACTGCTCGCATTAGCACTGCCTCCGCCAAATGGAGTAGATCCGCCTCCACTTCCACTGCCACTGCCTTGGAATACTGAGCTAGTATCAGATAAAGCTCGACTTGCTGTTGAAGCTGTTAAATCTGGATTATCTTGTCCTGATGCAATGATGCGTAGAACCTCGGCTACGTGACCTGCATCAGCATTTTTAAGATAGACAACATGCAGATTATTATGCGAGTTTGCAGATTGATTGTCTAGCGACATTGCTAGCCTTTTTAGATCTTCTACTCTCGAAGATACCGTTGAAGCAATAATTATCGAGTTTGAACTTGGGTCAATTGTGATTGTTGCTGCGGCACCGTTATCATTATTACCACCAGAAGAGCCACCGCCACCGCCGCTTGAACTACCACCGCTAAGATAGCTCTGCAAAGTTTGGGCAACATCAGCTGCTGTCGCATATTTTAATTTAACTGTAGCAGGGGGAACCCGAGTCGCTTGAGTAACTTTGAGATCAGTAATTATTTTAGTAATTCGTGACATGTTTGATGCATAATCCGTCACAACAAGCGAGTTGCTATTTGGATATACCGAAATCGCATTATTTGGTGATATCATCGGGCGCAATGCATTTGCTAATTGGGTTGCAGAACCATTATCAATTGTGAATATTTTAGTGATTAATTGATCACCTGGACTATGATTGCTGCTAACCTGACTATCTGTTTTCATTCCATAAGTACGAGCATCCGTTTCGGGTAGGACTTTAATTACACCGTCGGCTTCAACAGTTGCAAAACCTTGCATTCTTAATGCTGATTCAAGTACTTTGTAGCTCTCTGATTTGGTTACTGGCTTTTCTGAAACGATATTAACCGTACCTTTTACTCGAGGATCTACTACAAAATTTTTCCCAGAAAGTTTACTAATTGCTTTAATTACCGTTTGAATATCTGCATTTTCAAAATTGAGTACAACTTTGTCATCCGCAGTTTGGCTACTTGATGATGTTGTGTTGCTAACAGACGAATTACCCGATGACGTGCCAGAAGATGTATTAGCAGCGAAGCTTAGGTTAATTACGGATAACCCGCAAAGCGTCAGGCATAGTTGTTTAAGCTTTAAGTTCATAAAAATCCTTGCATAAGCATTAAAGTATAATTATAGTTTAGTCACCATTGTTTGAGTTTTGTTTTTGGAACGCTTCAATCATTTTACGGCGCTTATCTGCGATTGAATCGTCATCTTGTCCCGAAGAAGTGGGCGGTGGAGTACTGCTTGGACTTGCGGTTGTACTATTATTGCCTCCCGGTTGGTTATTGTTTGCTGTACTTGTATTATTTGTTTGTGGTATGTAGCTATTGGCTGAGTTTGAATGCTCACCACCGCTTGCTGGTGTACTTGGCGTATTGGCACTATTCCCCGACGCAGAAGATAGGTTGATGGTGACACTTTGACCTTTTTCAACTAAAACAATACCATCAGAGTTAATTGCCTTAACTGTAGCATCCATAACGCTTTCGCCAATCGCAGCGATTGAATTTTTACCATCAATCTGTATAAAAGCAATACTATTTTTAGGTCCCGCGGCATAAACGCCAACTACTTTTACCTGATCCATTATGGTTGGCACTGGTGCTTTTTCGACGGTTACGACGCCAAATGGAGCTCTGTTGGTAATATCTTGTGCAAGGATATCCGACTTAACATAGGTACTTGCGATTGAGTCAATAGTATCATATCCCAATGGATTGATTAGCCACCAACAAATTTTAGCTAGCAGTGATGCAATAGCAACGACAGTTCCAACTCTGAGTGCAGTACTTAGCCCACGAATCGTCTGATTTATGTTTATATTCTTCATGTTTTTACTTGTGGATATTTATTTTTAATGGTTAAATATAGTTTAAACCACAAATTCTACCACATATGACATGAAAAAGAGGTTAATTTATGATATTGTTAGATGTATAAACCGTACCAAATTTTGCAGTAAGGCATATTTAAATATTAGGGGTGTTAGTTTGTATTACAGTTTTTACAATGACCATAAATATTTAGATTATGACTAAGCATAGAGAAATTATTTGCATTTGCTATCTGAATTTGAATTTCTTCTATTTGTGGATTATTAAATTCAATTACAACGCCACAACTCAAACAGATTAAATGATCATGATGGCTTTCGTTTTCATTTAGTTCGTAAATTGCTTGATCATTACCAAAATTATGCTTGCTAATTACGGCATGCTGCTCAAAGTTAGCTAAAATCCGATAGACTGTAGCAGAGCTTATATTGCTGCTATTGGCATTTAGTAAGCGAATTATTTGATTAGCATCTAAATGCTTATGCATGGTAAATAATTCTAATACCGCTAACTTGTGTGGTGTAATTTTTATATTGTAACGCTTTAATAGATCAATAGAGTGCATCGTGGATTGCTCATAATAAATGGATTAATTGATAACCAGTTTGATATTTTAAGGTTAAAATAACGTCTAACGCAAATTTTTTGGTAATTTGGATGAAATTAAATAAATTTATTGTGCTTTTAATTTACACTTTTGGTATGCTGGAATTAACGGCTTGCTCTGGGGTTAACTTTACTGATTGGCGCTTTCCTTATATGTATCCAGTACAGCAAGGGAATTATATAACTGATGTACAAATAGCTCAGTTAAAAGTTGGTATGACTAAAGATCAGGTGTCATTTGTGATTGGTCATCCTGTATCGCAATTTATGTTTAACTCCGCGCAGTGGCAATATGTATATCAAATGCACAACAATAATAAGCTAAAAAATAGTTACATTATTAATGTAAACTTTGATGCTGCGGAAAAACTTACAACAGTTGAGTCAGCCGGAGAAGTATTTGTTAAGTAATTCATTTAAAGAATGAGGTGGAAATGTTAAAAGTTGCGATAAATGGTTTAAGCGGTCGGGTTGGGCAAGAGCTTTTAAAAATAATTAGCTCGCAGGCTGAACGTTATCAGTTAAGTGGTGTTCAAAAACTTAGCTCAGAGCTACATTCTAACGCGCGTCAATTTGATTTGGCTGTGGTTTCATCACAAAATGCGCAAGTAGTTATTGATTTTTCATCACCCGAGATACTGAGTGAAGTGTTGGATGTTTGTGTAAAAAATAATTTACCGCTAGTTATTGGTACTACAGGGTTTGATAATGTACAATTACAGCAAATTGATGCTGCTGCCTTACAAATTCCGATTATTTTATCACCAAATATGAGCCTGTCAGTAAATGTATTATTCAAAGTTTGTCAGATGGTTGCTGCTAAATTGACACGAGCGGAAGTAGAAATTACCGAAAGCCATCACCGCTATAAAAAAGATGCGCCATCAGGAACTGCGATACGCCTAGGTGAGGCTATTGCTGAGGCTAGAGGGCAAGATTTTGAACAAGTCGCGTGTTATAATCGTTATGGTAATCAAAATAACACCCGTACTCCTGAAGAGATTGGTTTTTCAGTCATTCGCGGAGGTGATATCGTTGGTCGGCATAGCGTGGAATTTATTTATGACGGCGAAATTCTCAACTTAACTAGTGAAATTACCAATCGTGGAAGTTTTGCTAGTGGTGCATTGCATGCTGCTGAATATTTGGTAAAACAGTCTGCTGGCCTATATACGATGGAAGATGTTTTGGGATTGCGAGATATTTAAAATGGATAAGTTTTCTGCCATTGTACTGGGTAGCGGTCTGGCTGGTTTGTCAGTAGCATTGCGCTTAGCTGATGCAGGTCAAAAGGTTGCTTTAATCAGTAAACGTGAATTAAGCGAATGCAATTCTTTCTATGCTCAGGGTGGTATTGCGGCGGTGATTAATCACCAAAGTGATTCTTTTGAAAGCCACATTCGAGATACAATAATTGCTGGAGCAGGCTTATGTAATTTGGAAACAGTTAAATTCATTGTTGAGAATGCTCCAGCTGCAATAGAGTGGTTGATAAACGCGGGTGTAAATTTTACGCGTGAAAAAGATGATATTCATTTAACTCGTGAGGGTGGGCATAGTGCCAGACGAGTACTGCATGTTGCAGATGCTACTGGAGCTGCAATTATCCGAGCTTTAATTGAACGTGTTTCTGAACACGATTCAATAACCGTCTTTGAGCATTATATTGGAGTAGATTTAATTACTCGGACAGACAGTGAGTCAGGCACTAAAGAATGTGTTGGTTTATACGCTTTTGATATTAATGCCAACCAAGTTAAAACTTTTAGTGCGACTAATGTTGTCCTAGCAACTGGTGGCGCGGGTAAAGCTTATCTTTATACCACTAATCCAGATGTGGCAACTGGTGATGGTATAGCTATGGCGTTTCGTGCTGGGTGTAGTGTTGCGAATATGGAGTTTATTCAATTTCACCCAACTTGTCTATATCATGAAAAAGCTAAGTCATTTTTGATTTCAGAAGCTGTGCGCGGTGAAGGTGGTATACTTACATTACCAGATGGTACGCGATTTATGGTGGATCATGATGAACGAATGGAGCTAGCACCCAGAGATATTGTGGCTCGAGCAATTGACTTTGAAATGAAGAAATATGGTGTTGATCATGTTTGCTTGGATATTTCACATAAATCAAAAGATTTTATTTTAGAGCATTTTCCGAATATTTATGCCAAGTGTTTATCTCTAGGCTTGGATATTAGTCGGGAGCCTATTCCTGTTGTACCTGCAGCACACTATACATGTGGTGGAGTTGTAACTGATCTAGCTGGAAAAACATCGATTAAAGGACTCTATGCTGTTGGTGAATGTGCTTGTACTGGTTTGCACGGTGCAAATCGTTTGGCAAGTAATTCATTATTAGAATGCTTGGTAATAGGTGAAGCATTGATTGCGGATATTTTAACTGAAAAATCTCAGTGCTCATATGAACTTGCCGTTTGGGATGAATCGCAAGTAAGTGATGCGGATGAGGAAATTGTAATTTCACATAATTGGGATGAGCTAAGACGCTTAATGTGGGATTATGTTGGTATAGTTAGAAGTAACAAACGCCTTGATCGTGCACTTAGAAGGATTAACTTACTGCGTGATGAAATCAATGAGTACTATGCTAATTTCAAAATAAGTCCTGATCTAATAGAGTTACGCAATCTAGTGCTGGTTGCTGAGTTGATAATTAAGTCTGCAAAAATGCGCAAGGAAAGTCGTGGTTTACATTTTAGCTTGGATTATCCAGAATGCGGCAATGAAATATCTGATACGTTGTTGCGCTAATTAGACGGTTATGGTAAAATCCAACGCTATGGACGTTTGTGATCTATCCTTGAGTAAATTTTATATAATAAAAATGGTGAATGAGGTGCAAAAAATGCAAAGAAAAAGATCTGGTTTTACATTGATTGAAATCATGGTGGTTTTGGTGATTTTAGGGATTATGGCTGCTTTGGTGGTGCCACGGGTGCTTGGTCGTACGGATGATGCACGTAAGGTCGCTGCTCAGGCTGACATTTCGGCTATTGCTAATTCATTAAAATTATATAAATTAGATAATATGCGTTATCCAACGACGCAACAAGGTTTAGATGCGCTGGTGAACAAACCATCTATAGCACCAATTCCAAATAATTATAAATCTGGTGGTTATTTAGATAAATTGCCTAAAGACCCATGGGGTAATGATTATCAATATTTAAATCCAGGCAAGCATGGTGAAATTGATGTTTATACATACGGTCCAGATGGCCCTACTTCTGGTGGTGATACGGGTCCATCGGTGATTGGTAGTTGGCAATAAAATTATTTTGACTAACTATTCATTTGTTTTACACGAGTTGATTTTATCAACTCGTGTTGTTTTGCGCTGCTATGTTTAAGTGAAGATGATGTCCTACAAAGGTTTTACTCTGATTGAGATGATTATTGTGATTGTGATAATTGCAGTAATGTCGGCAGTAGTAACTTTAAATGTCGGAGCGCCAAACTATTCTCGTTTTATGGGTGGAGTTGAGAAGCTATCAAGCACTATGTCCATCTTATCTGATGAAGCTATTTTTACCAGTAGTGTGATATCTTGTGATGTTGACACAACATCACTTAGTTGCAAAAAATATCGTGATGGTGAATGGAACGACCTACAATTACGTCGTTTGGTATCGTGGGGGTGGCCAACTGGTTTTAAGATTGTGCGAATAACCGTAAACGGAGTTCCGCTGAAAGATAAGCAGCCGATTAGATTTCTTCCCAGTGGTGATAATGGTGGTATTTCAATAGAAGTTACTAACGGAGAATTTTCTGCATGGATTGATAGTGATCTATCAGGACGATTTAAGGTGGCAAACTAGTTGAAGAAGCAAACTGGATTTACTTTAATAGAGTGTTTGGTGGCACTATTTATTGTTGCTGTAGTGCTAGCGTCTGCTTCAAGAGCAATTGGTTTAATTATCAGTGATGTTCACGATAGTTTTGTCCGTGAAGTCGCTACTTGGGTTGCTGAAAATGAGTATAATCAATATTTACTTGACCAAAAATATCCAGATTTGGGGGTAGTTAAGAAACAACTTAGTTCGGCAGGAGTGAATTTTAATGTTACGGAAACGGTTTTACAAACACCTAATCCATACTTTAGGCGGCTAGAGATCACAATCAGCGAAAAATCAACTCCAGATCACATGATTTATAAGACGGTGAACTTCATTGCGCAATATTAATCAATTCCGGTACAAGCATCGACGACAATTTGGTTTTACCTTAATTGAATTGATGGTCGCAGTTATTATTTTTGCTTTTATATCTGTAGTCTCTTACCGGATTATAACCAGCTTAGTTACTACTAAAGAGGTAGCCGGAGCGGCGCAGACTAAATGGGGTGATTTATCTTTAGTCATGTCTAATTTTGGTGGAAGTTGGAATAGAGTAATCCCTCTGGTTGCAAGAGATCAGGATGGAAATGTTTTGCCAGCAGTTCTTGGTAGTCCTAAGCTTAAAGGAATGTATGACTCTCAATTGGAGTTAACGCTAAGTGGTTATGTAGGAGATCAGGTTTATGGTACCACTCCACCAAAGCGAGTAGGGTATCGTTTTTATAATGGCAGCTTATATTTGGTAACATGGCCAGTATTAAATCGGGTTTTGAGTACTCAACCAATCATTGATTTACTGATTGCCGATGTACAGCAATTTGAGGTGATGTATCTTTATCCTGATAATCAGTGGCGTGATAGTTGGCCTCCTGTCGGTGGAGATCCGACGGTTTTGCCAACGGGAATCAAAATTACTTTTCAGCTGAAAACCGGTGAAAAAATAGAGCGGAGCTGGTCGATATAATGAAACGTAATCGAGGAGCAGCTTTAGTAACAGTCTTGGTAATTGTGTTTATCGTGATGGCAATTGTAGCAAACTTAACTGTTACCAATTTTAGAATGATTAAGCGCTTAGAGAATCGTCAGTTGATTGAGCAGGCTACTACTATTGCTTATAGTGCGATGGATTTTAGCCGTGCGGTTTTGGCAACGAGTGGCGCGACTTCGAGCACTGACACACTGAACGATGTCTGGGCAAAAGGCTTACCAAAAACCTTGCTGATGGACGAAATATATATGAGTGGTTATTTGCAAGATGAACAGAGCAAGTTTAACATTAACGACCTAGTTGCCAGTGGTCAGGTAAACCCAAATGTTTTAAGCCAGTTTACAGCATTGCTTGGATATCTTAATCTACCGCAAAGTTTAGCATACAATATTGCTTATTATATGGCGGCTCCACAGTTTCAGAGTGATATAATGCAGCAGTATATTCGTGGTAAACCAGCGTATCGTCCAGCTGGCAGACCTCTTGTTGATTTATCTGAATTAATTTTAGTTAAGGGAATGACACCTGAAATTAACCAGAAATTGGTACAGTATGTAACTGCGATTCCAGTAAATGGTTACGGCTTAACGGTTGAAAGCATGGAAAGTGCAGCACAAAATAATAAGCAGGCGACACTTCCTGTACCAACTGGGTTTGGGTCAGTGGTTAATGTTAATACTGCATCTGCTGAAGTTATTGCTGCAAAAGGTGGAATACCTTTAAATGTAGCACAGCGAATGATCAGTTATCGTAATTCTCAACCGTTTAAAACAACGCAAGACATTACGACATTCTTGACTACAAATGGAGTAAATACTAGTAGTAATAATACTCCAAATAAAAATGGTCCGACTTTAAATATAAGTGGGTTAGGTGTAAGCTCAAGTTACTTTACTATCCATGCAGTTGTAGATGATCAAGCTGATCAATTTCGCTGGGTAGGATTTGTTTATCGACAAAACCGTAGTGGTCAATGGCCGCAAATTTTATGGCAACATCCTGAATGACAAATTTACGTTTATTTATTCATAATGAAGATCTCCAATCTGCTAGCTGGCAGACGGTTGAACAGAATGATATCCAAGATAGTGGCGAGGGTAAAGTAGCAGACATTTTGCAATTTGAATTTGAAAATGTTGAAATTTATCTAGCGCCGACGCTTGCTACAATAATCAAAGTTGAGCTTGGCTCAGTTAGTGATCGCCGGATTAATGATGATTTTTTATTAAGCTTGGTTGAAGATAATTTAGCTGAAGAAATTGAAAATTGTAAACCTATTTTATTACGGTTAAACGACGGCGTGGCATATGTAGCAATTGTTAACCGAATTTTTCATACACTCTTATTAGAGTTATTGAGTGAACAGATTAAAAAAGTGCGCTTTATTCAGCCGTTTCCATATTGTGTGCCGCTTGAACGTGATAATGTTTGGGTTGTTTACCTTATTGGGCATAATAAATTTGTAAGAACTTCACAATATGAATATTATTTACTTGATGACCAAGAGCCAATTCCTGTGGTATTGGAGCAGATGTTACGTAACTATGAAGAAACATCAATTACACTTTATACTGATGACGAAACTGTTGCTGATGAAATTAAGAATAAGTATAAATTAAGTTGTACGCTACAACATGATATTCTATACGGTGTTAGTAATTGGAACTTTTATAACGAAAAGAGTAAACGATTTAACTTAAAATTGCAGCCTGAAACTTCTGCTGCTCTTTTGAAACTAGGGCGTTATTTAGGTTATTTTGCCATCACATTTATTATTTATTGGTTACTAAATTTAGGCTTTATGCTGGTTGAACGTTCACGTTTGCAATCGCAGTTAAGTAATGATTTAAAAGGGGTAACAACTAGTACCTCTTTTAGTCCAGAACTTCTCTCTCAAGTTGATGATAAGTTAACGGCATTGGCACATACCAAAGGAGCTTATGCTGCAAGTGATATGGTTAGTTTATTGGATACTTTTTTGCGTACTATGCCTGACGTTAATAGTTCCATGATCGCTGGTATTCAATATTCAGGTAGTCAGTTAACAGTATTCTTAAATAGTCAGTTTGATCCATCAGGATTTCCTAATGATCAAATTATTTTGGCTACTAAGCGAATTGGTGCTGATATTTACGATTATAAAACTTATCAGGCTGGTCAAAATACCAGCAATAGCCAAACTAATAACGGTGGTGGTGCTTTAGCTGATAGCAGCAGCTCCTCTAATACGACTAATGCGGCGGTTATGCAAGATGCTGCTTGGGTAATCAATTTACAAATTATTTCCAGAATGGATAATTTAGATGAACGCAAAGTTAAGTAAGCAAATTGAAAAGCTAAACGACATAATTAGTCCTAAGCTTCAATTACTCAAAGTAAAATGGTTGCAACTGCAGCCACGTGAACAACAACTGGTGGGCGTGATGGGCGCTTTTATTGCTATTTTAGTGTTATTCACGATGATAAGCAGTATAATTAGTTTTAATCGTAACCTATCACAGCATGTAAATAATTTATTTAAATTTTCTGTTTACTCAAAACAAGCTGCTAATACTTATAAATCGATTAACAAAATTGAGGCCAATAGTTTTAACCAAGCTAATTTGGAACAGGTAAAAGGTGATGTAGCACAGGTATTAAAGATTAAAGATCCTGATATTTTGATTCAAGATGGGCAAATGACTGTTAATGTTCCAAATGCTGAATTTACTCAAGTTATGGCATTGTTAGAACAATTTCGGCGTAGTTATGGGATATTTCCTTCCCAAGTGCACATCGTGCGTCAAACAAGAACGGGCTTTGTCTCTTTTAACGCAACTTTTTGGATCAAACAATAATGAAAAAATGGTATAAATTTTCTTTAATTGGCTTGTTTGCGGTAAGTTTCATGTCTAGCCTTGTTATCAATATGCCTGCTTGGTTAATGGGAACAATTATTCATCGCTACTCACAAAATCGCCTTGATATTATTAATGAACGAGGTAGTTTTTGGAAAGGTCAGGCACTACTGATCGGCGAAGATGCTAGTGGTAAAAATGCAATACCATTGATGATGGTTAATTGGAAAATAAAACTTGGTATCAGTAATTTTATCAATATAAATTTGAGCTCTTCAAGCCAGACAATTGCTAATTTAGACCTTACAAAAAATGGTTTGCAACTATCAAAGGTTAATCTATCACTATCCTTGGATCAGTTATCGCCATTTTTAGGTAATTTGAATAGTTTAAACCTTTCTGGAAATGTTCATGTTACAGCTGATAAGCTTTTAGCAGGAAAGAAAATGCAGGGAGTTATCGTAGTTAAATTAGATGACGTTGGTTCTGGTATGTCTCCAGTTAATCCAATTGGTTCTTATAATGTTAATTTTGATCTATCTTCAATGGGAATAAATATAAGCAGTAACCCTAATTCAGTCATTGATGTATCTGGTAATGGTAATGTAAAAAGTTTGGTTCTAAACTCCAAGGTTCAAGCAGATAAAAAAGAAAAATTACTGCAGTTTATGACGATGACTGGTGTTCCACAAGCAGATGGATCTTATCAAATGAAGGCGTTTTAATGGCTGATTTAATATATGGTTTTCATAGTGTTAGTCCACTGTTATGGCAAAGCCCTGAGAAAGTAGCAATTATCTACTTGGATAACAAACGCCAAGACAAGCGAGTGACAGAATTATTGCAGCTGGCTGAAGAGAAGTCTATTTCTATAGAGTTAGTTAATACTACTAAATTAGATAAAATGTGTGGTAATAGCAAGCATCAAGGTGTGGTTGCAGAATTAAGTGAGTCGATTGCCAAAAAAAGCATGACTTTAAAAGCTGTGCTGGATGAACTAAGTGATAAAACAGACTCGACTTTGGTTGTTTTGGATGGTGTGACAGATCCACACAATTTAGGCGCTATTATTCGTAGTTGCGATTGCTTTGGGGTTGATGCAGTAATTATCCCTAAAGATAACTCAGCTAGTGTTAATGCTACTGTTGCAAAAGTCGCGGTTGGTGCTATCAATAACGTACCTGTTATTATTGTTAATAATTTAGCACGAAGTCTTGAAGAGATTAAAGATGCAGGTTACTGGATCGCGGGTACAACATTAGCGGAGCGTTCGGTAAATTTATTTGAATTTAAGCCTGACCGTCGAATGACCTGGGTGATGGGCGCGGAGGGTACTGGGATTCGTCGTTTGGTTGCCGAAAATTGTGATTATTTGGTTAGTATTCCAATGTATGGCAAAACCCAATCATTGAATGTTTCGGTTGCAACAGGCGTTGTTTTATCATATAGTAAATATACCCAAGAAAAATAGTTATTTAAATAGTTAAGGAAGATTCGTGGATATTCAGCAGCAATTAGCAGTGATTAAAAAAGGTGTCGATGAGATATTATTGGAGCAGGAGTTAGTTGAAAAATTAAAACTAAATCGTCCATTACGGGTTAAAGCTGGTTTTGATCCTACCGCTCCGGATTTACATTTAGGACATGTGGTTTTATTGACTAAAATGCGTCAATTACAGGATTTAGGTCATCATATTATGTTTTTGATCGGTGATTTCACTGGTATGATTGGTGATCCAACTGGTAAAAATGCAACCCGGCCGCCACTTACACCTGAGCAAATAAAGATAAATGCCGAAACCTATACTAAGCAAGTATTTAAGGTATTAGATCCCAATAAAACTGAGATTTGTTTTAACTCTAAATGGTTAAATGAGCTTGGTGCAGCAGGAATGCTAAAATTAGCTGCGAGTCAGACAGTTGCACGGATGCTGGAACGGGATGATTTTTCAAAACGTTTTAAAAATAATCAATCAATCTCAATCCATGAGTTTATGTATCCATTGTTACAAGGCTATGACTCAGTTGCGATGCAGGCTGATATTGAGCTTGGTGGCACCGATCAACGCTTTAATTTGCTAATGGGGCGTGAGTTACAAAAGCAATATGGACAAAGCACACAGGTCTTAATCATGTTGCCACTTTTGGTTGGTTTGGATGGCGTAAATAAAATGTCTAAGTCACTAGGTAACTATATTGGTATTGCCGAATCACCAACCGAGATCTTTGGTAAAGTAATGAGTGTTTCTGATGAATTGATGTGGAGCTATTTTGATTTAGTTTCATTATTAAGTAGTGATGAAATTGCGTTACTTAAACAACAAGTAGAAAATGGTGAGAATCCACGCAATATCAAAGTAAAATTAGCTATGGAGTTAGTTGCGCGTTTTCATGATCAATCGGCGGCGGAAATGGCATTGGCAGATTTTGAAACTAAATTTAAACGTAATGAAATTCCAACAGATCTCGAATTACAAGAGCTTGTATTAGAAAGTGCCACGATTGGCCTTGGTGTACTATTAAAACAAGCTGGCTTAGTTGCTTCGACCAGTGAGGGTGCGCGTATGATAGAGCAGGGCGGAGTTAAGATTGACGGTGAAAAAGTTGCTGATAAAAACCATCAGCTAGCCAAAGGTGATACTTTTGTCGTGCAAGTTGGTAAACGCAAATTTGCTAAACTTAAACTCAGCTAAAATATATATAACTTTAAAGCCAACCTAATGCGGTTGGTTTTTTTGACTAAAGAACCAAAATATTATGAAGAAATCTATATTTATTGCTGCATTAGGTACTTTAATTGAGTATTATGACTATGCTATTTTTAGTATGTTTTTACCTTTTTTAGCACCAACATTTTTCCCCGCAAATTCAGCGTATGATGCACTTATTATGGGTTTTTATGCAGTTTTGATTGCCTCAATTGCCCGTCCACTGGGTGGAGTCGTATTTGGTGCTATCGGCGATCGTTTTGGGCGCAGGAGAGCGTTACTTATTTCGCTGTATGGAATTGCTGCCGCCACCTTGGTAATTGGTTTTTTACCTGGTTTTAAATCAATTGGTTTAGCCGCGATGGTAATCTTAACTTTAGTGCGTGCGGTGCAGATGTTGTGCTATGGTGGTGAATATAGTGGCGCTGGTATCTATGTTGTTGAGTTAGCTAAAGCGCGCTATATGAGCTTAGTTGGTGCGGTACTAACTGCCATGGCGCTGGTTGGTTCTGTTGTTGCCTCATTAATTGGAATGCTTCTGACCTGGCATAATCCAACTAGCCCAAATTGGCGCTTAGCGTTTATTTTAGGTGGTGTAGTTGGTCTGATTGCGATTTATTTTCGCCAAGGCATGGCTGAGTCCGTTAATCATGAAGATCTTGCTAAACGAGAGTCATTAGGTAAGATTATAGTAACCTATCCTAAGCAATTATTTGCTGGAGTTTGTATCGGTGGTTTTTCAACATTGCCTTTTACTACGGTGCTGTCATTTATAAATCCTGTCCTGAAAACTAAAGGCTATTTTAGTGGCTTTGCATTTATGTCGCTACAGTTTGCGCTTTCAAGTATTGCGGTTATTGTCTTGATTAGTTCTGGATTGATTGCAGATCGTATTACTCCGGCGAAAGTTATGCGCTATGCGAGTGTTACACTGCTAATATTATCTATTCCACTCGGATTCATGCTACAAAGTTATTCCTTATGGTTGATAATTGGTGCTGAAATTATTCTGGTGGTGCTGAATGAATTACTCCTTGGTCCGTCAAATGCTTATTTAAAACAGTTATTTCCTGCCAACTGTCGTTATCGTGGTGTTGCCTTTAGTTTTTGCTTGGGAATGTCGCTAGTCGGTGGTCTAACTCCTCTAATAGAGAATTGGCTATATCAAAAAAGCGGTTATATGGCTGCAATTTCTGTTTGGTTGATATTGATTAGTGGTTTGACTTGGTTTTCCTTGCATAATATTGAAAAAACAAAATATTTAATCGAGAATTAACGATGACGGTAATATTCCTGTGATTAAACAAATTTTGATTCTACTTGTGCTTTTCTGTGCTTGCGCTCAGAGCAGCGCGCTGCAGTTAACGGCAAATGATAAGTTAGCTTTACAAGCTGAAAGTTACATCGCTAGTCGACCAGTTGAATCAACGATGACTGTTTTAGAGGTATTTAATAATTATCAAAGACTGCAGCAGCGTTGGGTTGGACAAGATAATGCAGGTTATAACCAAATTGTAATTGCAACTAATCCATTATTTGCCAAAACACAGCTCTTTAATCGAAGAAATTTAAGTGAGTCAGGGGCAAAAATTACATTTATACGCTTAGATTATACTACTCACGCGTTACCTAATTCACCGCAAAACGTATCTGGGCTGCTAATTCTCCCGCCAACTAAATCTCCCAAAGGCGTAATTCTATTTTTTCATTCCACAATTAGTGGTAAGCTTAATGTTCCATCATTGCATTTTGAGGATTATAAAGCACAGATGCTTGCAGCAATTTTTGCGGCTAATGGCTATATTGTAGTTTCACCTGATTATATCGGTTTGGGGCGCAATTTTGCTATTCCTCATCCATACATTCTTTATCCACGCTACAACGTTTTAGATGGTAGAGATATGCTTGTAGCTGCACATGAGTATTTGAAAATTAAGAAATTACTTTTGCCATTGGATAAGCAAGAAGCTCTTCCTTTATTGGTTAGTGGTTATTCAGAAGGCGCTTCATATGCACTATGGTTTAGTCGCATGTATCAATCCGAGCCTGATTTCGCAAAACCAGTTACTCAGTTGGGTTTAAGACTACATAAAACTGTTCCTATTGATGGTGCTTATAATTTAAGTGGTGTAATGTTTCCGTTTTTACTTACTAATCAAGTAAACGATAATAATAACTTATTTCAAATTCAAAGTTCATTTTGGGGGTCGCTACTCAAGCCATCTTTATTAACTAATGTTAGTTTGGCGTTTGCTTATTATAATCAACGCTCAATAAACAGTCTACTTAATCCAGATTTTTTTCATGATACATGTACGATCCTACCAGATAAATGGTGTCACGCAGATAAGATTTCTTCAGCGAATATTAATGATTTATTATTTACACCGAGCAAAACCATGACTTTGGTATTGAAATTGTTTTGGGCAGCCATTTTGAAAAGCTCTAGTGGTGTGATTTATTCACCGTTATTTAATAGTGTCGCACCATTGATGCGTGATGGAGCAGCCAAGGATCCAGAGCTTCTTGCTCAAGCTAGCAACGCGGATATATTAAACTGGCAAAGTCATAATCCAATCACATTGATTTCTTTGGCACATGATTCTTTAGTACCAGAGCAAAATAGCGCGGATGCTTATAATGCCATGATTCGTGCTAAGTCAACTAATCTAAAATACATTAAATTTGCTAACTCACAATTACATGCGCGGGCACTATTTGGTGCTGAGGTAGTTGATCATGTCAGTTTTGAGCTTTATGCCTTACTAATTGCACTTAACGAGTTTGAGGATAGCCAACCTTGAATAGCGCTAAATATGGTAAAATTTGCGGGTTATTAATGATCGGAGATTATAAAGATGTTAAACAATAAATATTTATTAGGTTTAGTTTTATCGTGTGGTTTTGTTTCTGCTTTTGCAGCACAACCTGTTGCATCAGCTTCTGTAGCTGCGACTACCTCAATACCCAAGCCACCAAAAATTGAATCGGTGCCAATTTTGGTTGAGCAACTAGATCTGCGCCAATCTATGCCCAATGCATTAGTATTTAATCTTGGTGAGAGTAAAATTAATCCACAGTTCGTACCTATCTTAAGTTGGAATGCTACCTATTTGAAAGCTTTTCCGAATGCCAAGATTGAAGTTAGTGGTAATGCAGATGATTATAGTAGTGCTGCAAAGAACGATGCATTATCGTTACAACGTGCTAATAACGTAAGAAGTGCTCTTTTGGACTTGGGTGTTCCTGACCAACAAATTGAAGTTTATGCTCTCGGTGATAGACGAGAAGTCTTTAAAAAGGATTCAGATGGGCATCAGCCACGTAATCAACGTGTCGATATTTTTTATCAACGATATGCACCTAAAGGTTATCATGTAGAAAAAGTTCCTGTGGTAATTACCGATACATACGAGCAAGCAGTAATTCCTGAGCCTGTGCAGTAGATCTAGCAAATGGGTTGGAACCATCGCAAGAAAACAATAGTTACGTTTTTAGCATTAGCAATATCTTCTACAATCTCTTTTGTATCGGTACCAATTTTGGTTTCTTATTTTGGTACCGAGCAGTATGGGCTATTTTCTTTAGTTGGCGATACTTTAGCTTATTTGGCGTTGGCAAATTTAGGAGTACCAAACGCAGTTGTTACTGCATTTGCTAATATTCATAGTAGTGATGCGCGTAAACAACTGGTGAAAAATGGCTTGATCATTTCTATCATGGTTGCGCTGTTATTGTGCTTATTTCTTTTTCTGGTAATCATAAAGCCAGAGCTTATCTTTATAATATTAGGAAAGATTCCTGAAAGTATTGCGCAGTTAGTAACGAATTTTTTTATTGTCAGCATATTTTTCTTTATTATACAATTTCCTTTGAGTATGTACAGTCAGCTATTGGTTTATACTGGACATATTCATATTGTTAAAATTATCAATATAGTAACTTCAATTTTTATATTACCCGTATTGTTCATCGTTATATTTTTCAAACTGTCTGTAGTAAGCTTTGTTTTTATCAATGGATTAGTAGGATTTATCAGTGCATTATTCCTAACGTTCATATTTTACCGAATATTATTGAAAGATGGCTGTGATATTAATTACTCTTCTTCAGAACAAGAGCAGATAGCAATAAAAAAAATATTGAGTAAGAGTTACTTTTATTTTATAAATGCAATAGCCGGTCTCCTAATTATGAATACTGATAATTTAGTAATTAGTCATAATTTAGGATTAGCTGAAGTTGCACAGTATGCGGTAGCCAATAAAATAATTTTATTGATAATTTCAATGATGGTGCAGTATATAACCATATTTGTTGCGGATTTTCCAAAGTATAAAGAAAGCCCTCAAAAGGTAATTTCTGTTGTTAAACAATTATCCTATAAGTTTTGCATTGCTTCTTCAATTATTGCAATTGCTATTTCTATATTTTTAGTGCCAATTATTAAGATTTGGACGCACAATAATATCGTCATTTCTTCTGATCTGGCATTGTGTTTTAGTTTTTATATTTTGTGTGTGGGAGTATCTCAGGTTCCATATTATTTTTTATATTCTTTAGATATGGTTAGATATTTTTATAAGTTTGCTATACTTGAGGGTATTATAAATCTGGTGTTATCTCTGGTTCTAGTTAAATTTTATGGTATAGTCGGAGTAATATTTGCAACCGTTATTGCACATTTTTGTTGTAGCTGTTTAATTTTCAATATTTTGTGTTATAATAAATTTCCAAATGTTTTTTCAAATAAACTGATGTATAAGATTATTGCTAATTTTTTATTCTCTGTTATTATAGTCATTATCATTACATACCTCAAGAGATAAATAAGGTGAGGGATTTTAATTGCCTATTTTTATTTTAAAATAGCGAATAAAATCAATTTTTGTTAAAACTTACATTGAAATTCTTTATATCGATTATATTAGGTATTTAAAAGCAAAAGTTTATATTTAATTATGGATCATACCATTCTATGATTTTACAAAATGGTGTACTGGTTTAATTTAAAATGGAGATAATATGGGGTTAGATATTCATGGACTTAATTGGTTAAAGTATGCAAGTAAAAAAGGCGGTTTAGGTAAAACTGCAACGTTAGCAAGGCAAGGCACTCATATATCCAAAAAATATTTAGAAAGTGTCGGAATTATTACTGCTAGTGAATACTGTGAAGATATTTTAATAAAATATCTAGGTGCTGAAAAAGTTGACTCATACGATTTTTCTAATTATGAAAATGCTACTCACATATGTGACTTATCCCTTATTCAAGAATTTGAACAACAATATGATACAATTATAGATTATGGCGTTACCGAGCACGTGTATCATATTACAAATGCATTAATGAATATCTCTAATTTATGTCAAGTTGGTGGGCAAATATTGCATGTGCTACCAACGAATAACTATTGTGGACATGGGTTTTGGCAGATATCGCCGGAGCTATTCTTTTCTTTATATACAGAGAATAATGGCTATGAACAAACAGAAGTATTCGTTGCTGAGCCTAGTAATATTGATGTATGGTATAAAGTGAATAAACCATCTAATGGGCAACGTGTGAATATTTGGACGGAAGATGAATTAATTGTTTTAGTTAGGACTATTAAAGTAAAACCCCATATGCATAAGAGTGTATATCAGTCTGATTATTCTTATTTGTGGAGTAATAAACAGCTGATGCAAATAGATAACATTAAGCCCAAATCCATTATACGAAAAATTTTTGGCAAGATATTGCATATTTTTAATAGAGTAATTAATTTAAATCAAAGAAATAAAACTGACTTATTAAGAAATCAAAGTTTAACGAAAATAATGGTTAAGGATCTTGTTTAATAATGAAAATTGCAATTTTGTATATATGTACAGGTAAATACGATATTTTCTGGTCAGATTTTTATTATTCAGCAGAAAAGTATTTTTGTTCTACTGAAGAGAAACATTATTTTGTTTTTACTGATTCAGCGTCTATTGTATCTAGTGAAAATATTTCAATAATCCATCAAGACAACCTTGGCTGGCCATTTAACACTTTATATCGTTATCGGATGTTTTTACGCCTAAAAGAGCAACTATGTAAATTTGATAAAGTTGTATTTTTTAACGCCAATTATTTATTTATTAGAAATATTGATGTAACTGAATTCTTCGGTGAAGATAAGGAAATTGTTGCAGGAGTACATCCTGGCTTTTTTAATAAAGCGATAACTGAATATACTTTGGAGACTCGATACAAATCACTTGCATATGTACCACAAAGATACATCTATGTACAAGGGTGTATAAATGGTGGTAATGCAAGAGTTATGTTGGATATATTCCAACATTTATGGAATAATATAGAAAGTGACTTAGATAATGGGATAGTTGCTATCTGGCATGATGAGAGCCACTGGAATGCATACTTAAACAATAATTATGAAGCATTAAAAGATAAATTAAACATATTATCACCATCATATCTCTACCCAGATGGGTGCGATTTACCATTTGAGAAGAAAATTATTTTAATAACCAAACATGAATATGATTTGAATTTAACATTGAATAATTTATCAATTCATCTTGGATTATTTGATAAAATAATGTTTTGGAGTGTGTTGGTTTTGGGTTTTGCTATTGCTACAACTTTACTGGTATTGCCTCGGTACGAAATTTTATCAAATACAACTTCAGTAACTTCAATAATATGTTCGGTT
>ERZ650309.204-NODE-204-length-29695-cov-12.334042_pt1 | contig 29695 bp, 32 predicted proteins | sample MGYA00376245_ERZ650309 | MGnify/ENA primary metagenome ERZ650309 (study PRJEB26733, sample SAMN07839294) | wastewater metagenome | biome: urban; feature: wastewater treatment plant; material: waste water | place: USA: North Carolina | collected 2016-04-26 ...
GTCTCTCTTGTCGCGTCCGCTGTCGTCTGGTGAGTAGTCAGGCTGTCCCATCGTGGGACCTATAGCACCTGCACCTGCGAGTAGAAGCGCTGTCCGCGAAAGTTTACACTTCCGAGGGTGGCACGCTTGGCGATGCAGACCGGGCGCCCGGGTGTCCTTTAGGCGATGTACTGGCTCAACCGCGACAGCCTTCCTTGCTATCGGCAAGTGGCCAATAAAAAGCACTGACCACGCCCAGGACAATCGGAAACCAGGAGGCCCCTTAGAGGGATAGCGACTATCCCCAGCGATGGCCCGTGCTGCTGTCGGCAGATCGCTAATAAAAGCGCTGTCCGCCAAACACTACACAGCGACGATAGGACGTGGTTTCTGGAGTCCCAAGCGGGCAGCGCCTAGCCGTCGAGATTTTTGCAAAGGTTTGCGTCGTGCGCTCTCCCAACGATCCCTAATGAAATCGGACCCTAGATAATTTCTGCTCCACACAGCACAGGAGCCAGCCAGTGAGACGAAAGACTGCAACGAATACCAGAGTGGCCCCAAGCATCATTGTTCAACCTAGCGCGATTGATGCGCTCGCTCCCCCTATGGTGCTGGATGCCCCTTGGGAGGCCAAGATTATACCACTGTCATATCCGCCGATCCGCGACCGAGCCCACGCGGCTCGGGCTGGCACCCCGTGGGATCGGGGTTCTGGAGTGGATAATCGCGCCAGTCTATGAGGTGGCATATCACGAAGCACCACCGATGGTATCTAGCCCCCGCATAGGTCGCCCAAAACGCGACCGCAGTAAGAACCGCGCGCAAAAGCTGGCGCGTAGAAGGAACCGAGCACAATGAAAGCGTACCGGATCGAGGTGTTGGTTATTGACTTCGAGGAAATCGGTGGCGAGGTAATCGCTGAGTTAATGGAGCGCGTTCGCTACCCAAACGACTGTGTTTCCCCGCTCGTCATGTCGCAACAGGAAGCGGATATTGGGACATGGTCGGACGATCACGCGCTCAATCATGGCAAGACTCTCAGAGCGGAATATGAGCGTCTGTTTGATGTGGCATCTAAGACTCAATCCTGACGTAAGGCGTTGCCAGTCTGAGCGCCCGAGGCGCAGCCGACGGGCAAGACCTAGCTACAGCAGAAGGCGAGCGAAGCTAGGCATTCTGCGGCCCTGGGTGGCGGACGTGCTGCCCCTTGGGCTATCGCAAACTGACAAAACAGTCAAGAGGTGAACTCGACATGTGCCGAAAAAGCGACCGACACACTGGGGCACGAGATAACATTGGTCGAGCCGCCCCGCTTCTGTTCGCGATGCTGTGCGTAGGCTGGGCGGTCACAATCTGCGTCGAGTGCTTCTATCCGCACCGCTGCTCTGGGCCAAAGACCACGACCGCCCCAGGACATTCCCGCCGCACGTCCTCAACCCATTGACGGGTCCGCTCGTCCAGTACATCACCAGTGACAAGCAATGCGCCGGGAGTGAGCCGCTTGGCGTCAATGCCCCACACCAACCACGCAGGCGACACATCAAGCGCCGCTGCAATGCGCTCGAGTACGCTGATTCTGATGTCGCGCCCGGCTGCAAAACGATAGAGGGCTGACTTAGAAACGCGACAACGCGACGACAGAGCGTTCATCGTCGTTCCTGCGCGCTCCATCGCATCATCGAGCCGCCACGCCCGGCTCATCGCTTCGACCCAAACGCCTTGCCGCCCGCTGGCCTGATTTGTCGCGCTGGTGCTGCACCTGGACGGGCCGATGGTCCCGCGCTGCCCCATCCGCTGCGGTCTTTGCGCTTGGGCTCAAGTGCTGCCTGGGCACGGTGGATCGGATACCGGAAGGCATCCAAGATATGCACAAGGTCGCGCAGTTCCTGCGGTGTGCCCGCGATGTACGGATCAAGCGGGGCTTTTTTGCACGCTGTGATCAGGTGTCGGCACGAATCCATCACAAATAGGCGCTGCTGCCTAAACAGCTCGTTGCACTCATCGATATTTTCCAACTTGCGAGGGTCGCGAAAGTGCTTGCTGTCCTTGAGCTTCCAAGTCGTCGGCGCGTGCATCTCCCAGGCTGGAATCACAATCTCCTGATCGCCGTCGTAAGCGTGCGTCGCCGAGCGGAACAGGTCATAAGACGAGTGACCCGCAGACACGCCTCCTCTTTGCCGCGATTCGCTGTTCTGCCACTGTCCAGAAGCGTCGGCAATCAGTACGATTTCTTCCGGCTGCCACCCGCTTTTGTACAACTCGACGATCACCTCGCGTTCCGTCATCGGGCGGTCGCGATCCTGTTCGTTGCGAAACTCGCGCTCTGCGACGTAAATCAGCGCGTTGTTGCGGGATGGGTCGCGGTATGCTTTGAACCCGACGAAGGCGAACCACGGCCACTTGTTAAAGTCTGTTCCGCCAAAGCTGGTGTAGGTCGACGAGTGACGGATCGTGTCACGCAGTCGCATTGCTGCAATGACTTCGCCAGACACAGGAATCCAAGCCGCCGGAACCACTGTGAGCACATTGCTTGGCTTGAACGCGAACATCGCAACATCTGTCGAGTCGTTCCACTCGCTTTCGGCGTCAGCGCGCATGAGCTTCGGATTGACCACACCCGCAAAGATTCGGAAGTTGTCTCGGCTGTCCTGATGGATGCGTGTGTTTTTGTCCGGGTTTACCCAAAACCACCTGACAACCTGCTGCCCGGTGTTTGGGTTGACCATGCGCCCGTCGTCGCATGCGTACTTGACTTCCTTTAGCCATTGACCACGAGCACGGCGTGGTGCGTTTGCCGCCATGATCAGCAGCCCGCCGCCGTCGATTGTGTTGCCCGCGCAGTGCACGGGCGCTTCGCTGTCTACCTTTTGCCCTTCGTTGAGTCCGACGACATCAACGCGACCTTGTTTTAGGCTGTCCGGTCGGTTGGCGCTTTTCAAAAACACCTGCGACCCGTGCGCGAACATGTACCCGTTTGTCGGGTGAGGTCGATAGTGCCACCACTTTTCAGGGATCGCCCGCAGCAAAGACACCATCTCGCGCGCTTCGACGTTCCGCTTGTTCTCGGCCCGGCGCGAGATCACTGCCAAAATGTCCTCGTGCAGCTCGCGTTGCTCGGGATAAGAGGGCACAACCAGCCACCCCACAAACGTCACCCGCTGCCCGTCCGTGTGCGTCCGGTATGGGATGGCCACCGCCGCCAGCAGAATCAGGGCCACCATTACCCAGGTTTTTCCACCTCGTCGTTTGCCAGCCAGCACGTCCACAAAGCTTGGACGTGGTTCGTTTCGCTTGTAAGACTTCAGCCACTGCCCAAACGCCTGGACGTATTCGACCTGCGATGCCTCGACCGTCAAAATGTGCGCTGGCCCAAGCGCTTCCTGTTCTGCGGCTGCAATTTCATCGCCGAGCAGCACGGTCAGATGTTCCGGCGTGCGCCACCGGTTGAGCCGCTTATCCCAGATACCGCCACCGCTCAGCAGCCGCGTACCGTCTGCCGTGCGCATTTCCAGTCGGATGGCTAGAAAGCGCTCCGTGGCGTCATACAGCGAGGCCACCTCTTGCAAAAGCCGCAATGTTTTGCGGCTCATGGCGTGGCCTCCTTGTCGGCCCCCAGCACAATCGCCCCACCTTCAGGGGTTGAAGTCAATTCAAGCGTCTTTTCGGCCCACTCTGCAAGCTCTGCGCTCGGGTAGTTGAGCCCGAGCACGCTGACTGCTTTGGTGACAGCTGCCGCACGTTCACCGGGGCTTGATCCTGGTGCCGTGGCCTGTTGCCGTAGCGCAACCGCCGCCATCTCCTGCGCATAGAGCGAGATGGCCGACATGCGCCCGATCTTGTCTGATGTCTTATCGCCCGGTCGAATGATCACGCCGAGAACTGGAGGGCCGATTTTCCGATACTCTGCCGCATCATCGGCAGCACGCAGAAGCAACCAGCGCAGCCGTAGCAGATCGGCGCGCCATTTGCGGCACGTCAGATCATCGGATGATGTTGCCGGAGTCCCCAACCGTGTCGGCCATGTCACATCGTGACAGCGTTCGATCAGCGCCCATACTTCATCGCGCAGTCGGCTGTGATCTGGCTTTTGTGTGCCGTCGATCCGAATCAGCAGCCGCAGTGCGGACATCTTCGCACGGTCATCTGCGCCCGTGGCAAATAGGTGCTCGGCCTGTGCGATTCGCCGTGCTCGCTGAACCTGTGGCGGGCCAAGCGTTTGCCCGTCCAGCGTGCCGGGGTCTGGCAACACTTCCGCCGCGTCATCCGGGTCGCCTAATGACCCATCAAAAAACGATAACAGCAAGCGCCCCGCTTCTGCGCGTTCGTCGTCCGCAAGGTTGCTAAGGCGCAGCGGCGTCAGCGCCCGCGATTCATTGTCGCGCTGGCTACGTGCAGCCGCTGCGTTTCGGTTCTGTGCTCCACTCGGCATGGGTTTGGCTCCCGATTCGTTGTTACCACTTGGGTTCGACTTTGCCTAGGCCAAACAAGGCGCTCTGTGGACTTGGAAATCTGGTGACATGTAACCTGTTTTGGTTTTAAATGACCCCATGTTGTCCGCACCTCTTTTGCCATCGTCTGCATCTAGCAGCGCTGCGATTCTTACTCGCGCGCTTCCGCAACTCCGTGCGTTTTCGCTCTTTGCGCAGGATGCCCACTGGCAAGTGACAGGACCTCTTTTCGGTATCCTGCATCCGCTATTCGGCGAGTTGTATGACATGGTCACCGCATACAGCGATGCCATTGCCGAGCGCATCCGGCAACTGAACGCGCGACCTCCGCTGGCAGCGGGCATTGAGCCGTTTGCCATTGGGGGCGAAGAGGGCTCGCTGTTGGCAGCGCAGTGCTTGCAACATGCTCAAAAGCTGGGGGCCATTTTGTACCGAGCGATGGACGAACTGAAAGCCTACGATGTGGTGTTTCTTGCGGTGTTTCAGGATTTGCAAGCGCGGCTCGAAAAACTACTGTGGCAGATTGGTTCACATGCTGGCTAATTCGCACAGCGGGAACTAATGATCATGCCTTGATTGCAAATCGAGGCAATGTCGCTTGATTGAAACGCGCGAAATTCACCATTGTTGACGGCAGTCATCAGCCCGGTTGCCGTGTGAATGCCTCCAAAGACATGCCCCAACTCATGCGGTTTCCGCTAGTTTCCTGGTGAGGTTGCTCACATCCAAGCGCAAGCACCAAACAGGCCACCGCCGCTCTCACAGCTCGTCCTCGTCGTCATCATTGCAATTGTTCAGTTTGCAGTCGAGCGGGTCCCAGTACGTCGGGACCATTAGGCGAGCGTCGTGCCGATGGGTCGGTGATCGCACAATGCGCGGTTCTTCAATCCGACTTGGTCTGACAGGTACCGACCCAATGGCCTGCGCCTCACACGAGCCTGTACGAGTGTTGCAGGTGGAGCCCGGCGGGCATCCACCGGGACACTTCTTTTTTTGCTCGGATGCGTATTGATCAGCGTACCTCTCGGCATTGATGCCGGATTGCACGGTTAGACCAACGCCGCAAAGAAGAAGTAGCACAGGCAATCTTGCTGTGCTTTTGTCGGCGTCTGGGGGGGTGCTTTTGGTAATGGAATCAAGCAGCGCCGGATGATCTTTTGCTGCCAGGCGGGCATCTAGCTCGTCTTTGCGGCGAAGTCTGGCAATCCAGGCAAGGACAACCGCGCCAATCGTTGTAAACACCGTCGCGGCGGCTGGGGCAATGGCGGCAAGCGCTGCAAAATCGATCACCTGGCAAAGCTAGGACCGGTGTTATTGCTTTGTCAAGCCATAAAACTGGTCAACATCCTAGATTGTCGGGAACGTACCATCTTGCCGACGGATGTAATCAATCCCAAAGACCGGAGACGGCCCACCGACAGCAATGCCAGCCACGCCGACACGATCGGGAGAAATTGCATTGACGGTGCTGTCAAGATCCTTGAATCCGCCCGCTTCGGATCCAACTGCAAAGCGATACGTCGTTCCGTCGCGATAGATCTGCATCCGATCAATAGGCTGCACAAAGCTATCGAGGGTGGCGCTGTATACGGTAGTTGAAATACCGCCTACTCGCTGCTCGGCGATTATCATCCATGTGTTGCTTCCACCCGTCCGCCCAAGCGTCAAACTGACCGCATTGTTGACATCGAGATTTCCAGCCGCCGACTGCCCGAGCAGCAGCGCAAAGCCATTTGTTCCCACGCCTGCATTTGAGTCCATCGAGAACTTGGCATAGATCAGGCCGGTCGTGAGAGCAGAAGCGAGCAACTTGCTGTAATAAGCGGATGCGTCCGGTTGGAAAAGCAGCCAACCTGTACGCGCCGTGACGCTCTGCCGGACCACGTTTGGGCCAACAATTGTCGCGCCCCGCTGCGGTTCTCCAGCTTGGGCAGTGGCCGCAAGCAGTTGCCATGCTGGCGATAGCGTCAAGCCATTGAACTCGTCGTCATCGGCATTCGCTGGAGTGGGCAGCAGATCTGGGCCAAAACCGCCACCCATGCCGCCAAGACCGACGACGCCCGACAAACTGACGTGCCAATAGGTGCCACGGCTTTCGATCTCCACGCCTCCCCAGGGCTGCGACAGGGTGATGGACGATTCACCGTCGATCTTGTCTGCCCCCGAAGCATTGAGCGTTACGGGGTAGGTGCCCCAACTTCCGTTCGCGTCGAGAATCCGCAGCTTGCGACCACCGACCACCGTGGCCAGCTGTGCCAGCGATGGCAGGGTAATGGCAAGCGCCTGCGGCACGGTCAGCTTGATATCGAGGCACGTATCGGTGCCCAGGATTGGCAGATCGGACGGCGAAGCGATGACCCGCGAGCCTGTTTCGATCGTGCTGGCGGATTCGAGGATCTGACCACGGAACTGTGCGTTCAAGTTTGCATTGTCGGACACTGGGAGGCTCCTTAGACGACGAGGTTAACATGGGCGCGAACGCCACCGGCAGCAGAAGCGCCCGACAGCGTTAACCCAGAAACGGTTTCAGTAGATACGCCGATCGCGACATTCGTATCGGTAACGATGCTCATGGAATCCTCTCAACAATGGCACAAGCGCCACCGACGCACTCAAGACCAAAACAACATGGGCGGTCAATACAACTCTGTCCGACCACCATCACACAAGAGCCCCCATCGGGATGAGGTGGTGCATTTTTTTTGTCACACCCACACCCGACAAGCAGCAGAGCCAGCGCTATCAAGAAATTTGAAGCTTCCATGTGATTGTCTTTCCTGCGAGTCCGGTGGCTAAAATCTGACAGTCTGACCCACTGACGGCAGCGGTCACAGTCGGTGCCACGCCATAGCCGTTGAAGGTGGTCGTGCCGCTGCTGGCTTTGAGGATAGGGGCCTCGCCGGGATTGTTCGCAAATAGGAAAGTGCCCTCTCCGCTGGCCACTTCGGTCTTGCTCGTGTACGCGGTCCAGTGGACATAGCGCTCAACCGCATCGCCATCGCCAAGCCCGAACACATGCAGGGGGGTTGGCGTGTTGTCTGTCGTCTGTCCGGTTTCAAACGTCGCCATGATGACTCCTGTTAGGTTGCGTCGCAGGCAATGCGCACTGTAGCGGTCGCTCCCGCCGGGGACCAGTTCGATGATGTGATCCGAATCACGAACACATCGCCCACCGTTGCCGTGTAACTATTCAACGTATCGGAGCAAAACTTGGCCCCGCTTCCGATAGTGCAAGTCAGCAAAGTCGCGGCATAAGTCAGCGTCGCTCCGCCTGCGCTGCGATGGAGCGTGACCACCGTGGTCCCCGTCGCGTTGGCGTTTGCCTGCACTCGCAGACCTGTCACGGAGCCCGAGCAGTGCGCGATCATCGGTGCGACGTTGGTTGCCGTGGACGATGCTTCCGATCCCGGTCCCCAGTAGGTATTAGTTGCGAATGTCAAGCCGTTGTTTGCTGCCCATCGCATAGCCGAGGCACGAACATTGGCAGCCAAAACGAGCGCACCGCCCGACGTGGTGAGATCTGCACCAGTGCTGAGAGACAACGTGCGGTCAGCCGTCAGATTTCCACCGCCACCGAGCGGCGCGCTTGTATTGATGAGTCGAGAGGTGGGAACGTATGCAGCGGCAGCGATTGCCCCGTCTACATAGGTTTTGTTGGCAGCATCCCCGCCAGCCGTCGGCGCTCCGAGGGACGCTATTCTGAAGCCTGCCGCGTTTAGGTTGGCGGCAAGACTTGGCGTTCCACCGAGCGCATAGACCCCGCTGATGGTGCCGTTGATTACCGGAGACGAGGTGACGCCGATGGGCAGATTGGAGCCACCCTGCTTGACCATGGCAAGCCCAGTGCTCGTGTCAAACCACATGTCGCCATTGAGCGCGCCCAAGCAAGCGCCCGAACACTGCCGCAGCCGCCACGCATCGCCCATCGTGACAATGTTCCCGCTGGCGTCCTTAAACCCCACGCGATAGGGGCTGGTCGCCGTGGTGCCAAACACACACACGCGCCCAGACGGACAGGTGCCAGGGGTAGTAGGCAGCAGCTGGAGCTGATTGGCTGTCAGGTTCTGTGCTGCCGCCGGCAGCGACCACAGAGCAAACAACATGGCAACGAATAGACGGAGCATCAGATCACCCCTTGCGCAAAATACCAGACATTTACCGACGACGTGAGCCCAGCGGAAACTCGAATCGTGGCACTTGATACCGTCACCATATCAGCGCCGGAGTCGTCCTGAGCGACACCAGGAGCGGCGAAGTTGCCGTCTTTGTCGTAACTGCCGCCCACGAACATATTGGGCGGAGCCATAAAGCTGGGAGCAAACGTAATCGCCTGCTGAGTGACGCCAGGCGCAAACGTGAGCTTGCCAACCTGCAAACCGCCGCCGACGGGATTAGCCATGTACGCAGCTTGCATCACACGCCACGCATCTATGCTCAGGCTCATCACATCATCAGGGACACTGACCGGAGACGGCAGGATCATGGTGGACAGAAGCTTGCCCGTGTAGATCACAACGCTCGGCTGACCGGCGGAATTGGCTCCGTTTGGGTTGATCAGCTGCCACTCAATTTCCGGCCCAATGAACGCGCCCGTTAGCGGATTCTTTGGGCGGTGCATCTCCGTATCGGTAAACGGAACATTCTGAAACGTGGCGATACCCGACCCGTTTGTGACGGCGACCCAGCAATCGCGGTAGCCGAGATCGGAACCCTGATTGACTTCCCAGGGTAGGTAACTGCCGCCGTTCAGATACGTGACATCGGTCCGCGACGGACGAAGATACACCTTTGCGCCGACAAGCGGCACGCGAGAACCCGACGAGTTGACCGAGCCGACGTAGACCGAAAGATTCGCGGGCATTATTGACCCTCGACGGCTGCAAGCACCTGAATCGAATCCCCGGCAGCCGGAGCCGCCGCCGCTTTGGCCAGCACGCGAATCGCTACCAAGTTCTTTGGCAGCGCATTCACGACCACATCAACGAATGATCCAGCCGTCGCGGAGATTGCCTGCTCGATGGCGGTCGTACCGCCGCTTTCGCTCAGGATGTCGCCCCAGTGGATGCGGCCAGCGAATCGCGGGTCAAGCGTGCTGCCCAGGATGCCGGTGGTGTATCCCGAAGCCGCAGCTGACCAGTGACCACCAGCCAAGCCATTGACGTATGTGGCAAGGGTGGCAGGGGTTCCCGAGGGTGCGCCGTTCGCATCGGTAGGAAGCGTCACGACCAGCGATAGGTCAAGCCCTACCGTTCCCGAGGTTGCCGACGCATAGGGCTGATTGATGCCGACTGCCTGCGCAAGACGCACACGGTACAAGTCGCCCGTGACGCCCCAGATCTGACAAAGCCCCTGCTGCCCGCCAGCGCCTCGTGTAGCAAAGCACGCCCCGCCAATCGGCAGCGGTGCACCCTGAAGCTTGATCTTGATATCCGCTCCGCCAGCGCCCTTGTAGGCGCGCACCTGGAGTGGGTACTTGCTTGCGCTGCCTGCATCGTACAGCACCATCTCGGTGGCTGAGATGTCCGTCGGATAGTTGACGGTCAACAGAGTCGCACCGTCGCCAGCGGTGAGCGTAACAGCTCGATTGCAAAGCACCATGGTATGGAGCACGACTTACCTCATGATCCCAAGTCGGAAGTAATCGACCGCATAGCCTTTGTTGATTGGCATCGCGGGCGACGTGAACTGAAGCTGTCGGTTTACGTTCAGCAGATTGTCCGGGTATGCCTGTGTAACGACCAAAGCCCCGTCGATGTATACATAAGCAGTCAGGCTGATGCGTGCGATTTGCAGGTCGTAAAACCGCCCATCGACGATCGGCACGCCGGTATTTGACAGGACCGCGCCGATCTTTACTTGCCAGTTTGGCGAATCGTTTCCCGCCACAAACATCGCATCACTTGGCGGGAACGCGCCGCCATCGCGCAGCCCTCCAAACCACCCGAGCGCTGCTAAGGTGTCCAAACTTGCTCGATCGTCTAGCGCGGTCCTCATGGACACGGTGAAATCTACCGTCCCGATCCCATAGGAGGCGTCTTGTAGCAGATGCGTAGCAGCGCCAGCCGCAACCGCAAACACGCCTAGTATGCCGTGCTGATTGGCTCCGATGGGAACGCGCCAATTGCTGTTAGAGTTGGTGGTAATCCAACTATTGAGCAAGCCGCGAGCGCTCGTCGGATACACAAGCTCGGTGAACTCGTCGGAGACGATGGTTGCCGACCTACCCCACAGAGAGCCGATGACATCAGCCAATCCCTCTTCGGTGCCGTTCAGATAGTTCTGATCCACAGACGGCCCCACGCCATCGACAAAAGCGGCGTATGGCACATTCGGATATTCAGACGGTCGCTTCATACGCAGCACCCTGACTTAGTTCCAGATGGCTGATAGCACCGTGCAGGGTTTCCGCCGCAGTGCGACGGGTTGCCTTGGATGCAACTTTCACAAACCGGCGCCGGGGTTGGCACGATCACGGGAAAAGACGGCGTAACCGATAGTTCAGCGTTAGTTTCCGTCGGGGTGTATTCGACAAACCGATCTGGCAACCATCGCTCATGCAAACCCCAGGCATTGTATCCCTTGATCCGCTCGTCTCGCTCGGTGTCGCTTAGACGCGTGCACCACTGTGTACCCGGACCGGCAAACATCTGTTCCTTGCTCACGTCGGGTACGTATCTATCACTTACCAATTGCCAAACCGCATGACCGACGGGCTTTTTCTGCCACACGAACATGGGCCGCGTGAGCTTTGGGGTCAGCGCAAAACCCACAGTACATGCTCCGTCGAGCCACAAACCCACATCCGAGGAATGAATTGAACGAGGAAGCGGAGTGCTGGACGGCGCCCAATCTTCAATCGGCAGCCAGCGCATCTTGCCATCTTCGGCTTGTGCCGGCGCGACCGGCGCCTGGATCTCATTGTCGCGGATGTAGGCGCCGATGATTGCGCTGAAGTTCTGCTTTACGGTGCGCAACTCAATGCGAGGACGCGCAGCTAGGTCAGGGCTTGGATCCGCCTTTGCCGCCGAGCAACCAATCAATCCGAGCGCAGAGAGTAGCAGGACACGTCGCAAATTTGGCTCCTAGCCGGGGATGAAGGCGCCCGGTATGACTTGAGGCGTACCGGGAACAGGTGTCTTTGTCAAGATGAGGTCTGCGCCATGATAGGCGTGGCGCAGCCGGCTGATCGCGGCTTGAGCTTCGCGAAAGTCCGCTGCTGTCTTGATCCCGACAAGCGCCGGGTCAACATACACGCCCCACCACATGCGCGCCCGCCCGAGTCCGCATCGTGTTTCGGCATTTGGAACCACCACGGGCCACGGCGGACCGATGACTGGCAAAACGGCTGGGCTCATTCCTTCGCTGCGCGGACAGCCAGGCGCATAGAGCGACATCCCAATCAGGTTCACAGCTGGGCCGCCGGATCGATAAATCTCGACGGTCCAGTTTCCGCGCACCGGATGGCCAGACATCTTAGCAGCAAACAGGACGGCAAAGCTCACATCATGCGTCTGTGTGATTGGTGTCCATGTCTTCTGGTAGCCATCTGGCGCAGTCAGTCGCACGTTGATAAAAGATCCAACGTCAGCGGAGAACACCAGCGACATCCACGCACCCGAGGACCACACCGGGCCAGCATCGTATGGGTACGGAGTCATAAACGACACACCGCCCGCAAAGTTAGCCGCTGCGGGAATCGCAATAGGGGTAAGTATCGGGAAAATGTAGTTCAGCGCCGAACGGGCCACGCTTGCCGAGTATTCCAGCAACTCTAGCTGCGTCGGGTTCTCATACCCAAGCACAGTCCCGACGCTTGCCGCCACTCCAAACAGCGACGACGATTGCCCGATCTCGCGCAGCCGGGCAATAACGAGCGCTGCCAGGTCGGAGCGCCTTACCGGGTTGCTGATGATCTCGTATAGATCGCGCCAGTCGTCAAGCTTGAGCAGCGCCCGCGCCGGGTCCATCTCCCGCGCCCAGATGTCCAGAAAATCGAACGCCATCCGCTTCCACAGCGTCCCCATCCAGTCCATAAACTCAGCGTCGGGTGACTTGCTTTGCCCAAGTCCCGGAGATCCGAACTCATGCAGGATGCCCGGCGGAAAGTTCGCAACGGCCAGCTCGCGCGCTTGCTCTTCTGTAACTGTCGCGTCGGGCTGTTCCGACGGATACGGCAGCACGCGCACAAGTGGCACGGGCGCAATCACCACCGCCATCGGGTCAGTCGTCGCCGTTCCAAAAGTCCTGATTGGTGTCGTTCCATCAAAGTATGCCGATAGGTCAGGGATAACCGAAGTGCCGCCCGAGTTTTCAACGAAGGCAGCAAGCTCGCACTCTAGGTAGTCGCCCGTCAGCACTTCGCAGGCAAGCCCGGTTGTGTAATAGTCCGCCGTCCGCTCGTCGTTATTCGTGAGCAGCCCGGTGCTTGCGTCGTTTGTGATAATCGACGCCCGACGCTGCCCCGTGCGTCCATTGACGACATAGATCGCGACCAGTCCGCACCATTTGAACGTCGCAGACGCATTTGCCAGCCGAATCGCCCAGCTAATTCGCCAGCGTGCTGCCGGAATCGAAACGGCCTCTATTGGGTCGCTCAGAAACTGCGCCACCGCAAGATATTGCGTTGCACCGGCTGGCACTGCTGACCATGTGAGCTTTCCCACGCGGACATTGCCCGGCTGCGGCGCGGGAATCGGCCCCATGTACCGCGACAGATCACCCACGCCGCTTTCGTTGACCTGATCCCAAAACGGATAGATCACACCGGGCGGCCGCTTGATGTACGTGTCCGCCGGTATTCCGGCTCGCAGGTACATCGTCTGGAACTGGCGTGGGTTGCTTGGCATGATCCCTCTAGTCCGTTGTCAGGATGCGCAGAGTATACAGCAAGCCGGGGCCATAGGTGCTATTATCTGGCGCTCGCACATCGACCGCCGCCAGAGCACCAACGCCCACGCCGATTTGCACCGAACCAGGAAGGCAGCGCTCTATCAGCGGAGACAGCCCATCGGGGCCAAGTGCGTTCTTTGCCGCCGCGTCGATACCGCCAGACACCGCGCACGTGTCATCCCATGCATCGTTGGGATCTTGCAGCCCGGAAACCTTCGATGGGCCAAGGTTGTCGGTGTAGGTGAGTACCGCGCCCGATACACCGGATCCTGAGCAGATAAGCTCTTGCCCACTGAAGACTTCATCAGTGTTGGTGGCAAGCGGAGCGGTCCAGCCCGGCGGTAGTGGTGTTTCTAGGGTCAAGGTGGTCTTACCAGCAAAATCAGACCATGCCACGCACCGCGCTTGCGCAGGGATCACAGGGCCAGTCGGCAGCCCGACCGCATCCCGAGTATCTACGTAGATGCGCGGTTTGGTGCCGTTGTCAATTTTTAGTTTCAGTTCCGCCGACGCCAAGCCAGTAAGCCGCAGCTGGTTGGTTCCATTCCAGCCGTTTAGATCGACACGATACACCGTCGAGCCGCGTGCCCAATCGAACGCATAGATTACTTTGCCAGGAACGACGCGCAGTTTGATCACGAGCCCGGTGATGTTCGGGTCCATAAACGGGGCCAGTGTCCGCACCGAAGCGCAGATAGGCGATCGACCCTCCGCCGTTGTGGTCCCTCGAATATATCGCGTGGTGTCAGTTAGAAGCGTCGCGCTCGGCATACGCCCCAAGCCAGAACCCTTGAGCGTCTGCACGCCCATGATGCCCGCAAGCCCGTCGTATCCGCCACCTCCGCCCACGTTGGCATCACCGCCGCTGTAGCCGTAATAGCGCAGATTGGCATAGGCAATGCCGTTTGCGTCCGTGACGCTATTACCCCACTCGCTGTAGTCCTGCGGTGCGCCGCCCTTTGGTGGGGTTTGCAGACGCGTCGTCAGGCGCTTGCGGGCGTCGTCGGGTGACTCCTGATCTGTGCCATTGGCCAGCGGATTGATCAAGACCACCTCGGGCTGAATACCAGCCGGTGGACTTTGAAACGTCAGGATCTGCCCGGCGCTGAGATTGCCAGCGGTGCCAGCCGTGACGGCGTCAATGATGACATTGACTTGCCCCGTATCCGGCGGCAGGCCAGATACCACATAGGGGCCGGTCGCCGGTCGGATTTGAAAGATTGTCACCCGGTCGGGACCGATAAACGTCTGCGGCAAGGGAATCGGTGTTCCTGACGCGCCCTGCACAATGCCCAGACCGCCCACCGCTGGCTTTGGGACCAGAAACCCGTAGCCGCCCGCGCCGTTCGGCAAACCAAACGTCGTCGTGTTTCGCTGCAATGACTCGGCGCTCGATTGGCTCGACGGGGGCCAATCTGCGTCAAGTTGTCGCAGTGTGGCCTGATTCGAGTTGAGCATGGCCACAAACATCCGGGCCACCTTTCCGAGAAAGTCACGATCGCCTGTCGCCCATGACGGCGCTCGGTTCCCAGCAAACGCCAGCGCTTGGGCTAGTAAGTTTTGTGCGCTGCTGATGAGTTGTGAGGCTGACGGCATGCTAGTTCCCTATTGCCAGAGTCAGCGCTTGCTCTGCGCTGTCGCCGGGCGTCTTGTATTGGAGCGCAAAGCTGATTTTCGACCCGTCGCGGGTGAGTTCCTGACGGACGCTTGTGCAGGTCGCGGACGTTAGCACTTGCTCATTGAGAAGCGGATCACATCGACGCTCAACAGCCGCAACAAACTGCGTTGCTGTGTTCTGTCCTGTTTCGGCAAACTCAGCCAGTAGCGACCCCTCACGCGGCGTTTCTTCCATCGACCATCCCGGATCTTCCGACAGCATCGAAAGGATTTGGTACGCTGGCGATGTATCTTCGACGGGATTACCATTGACAAGCACAATCCTTTGCCGGGCCGTCAGTGTGTTCAGCTCCATCCGTGGATTTGCAAGCGCCATTGCGTCACCCTACCACGATGAAGGTGAAAGAGTAGATACCCGGCGGCACTGCCGTTGTCGCAAAAAACTGTATCTGCACGGGCGTGATGACGGCATAAACCGCGCCTGCCAGCCCTACAGGCGGCGGCGTGGCCATCGTCTGACTTGTTGGCATTGGTCCGCTTAGCTTCGGCTGTGTTTGCCATTGCGCGCCAAATTGAACAGTGCCCAGCAAGCCAGCCGGTCCGCCAAGACTGACCATCGTCAGAGTCATGGCGATATCGCTGCCAAGGAGTACCCCAGCGCCGCCACCCAAGGCTGGGCCCGGTGCAAACGTCGGCAACGTGTCTTTGCCCGCTATGTGATTTGCGTAGAGGTCAGCCGTAACCCGTACTTCGGCAGCCGCTGCGGACATGTCAAGCTTTGCCCCGCCAGCGCTCTCTGCCGTCAGTTGCCCGGTCTGCCGCGCCCAGATCACAGCCTGCTTGGCGTCCGATTGGCTGTAAAGCGCCGAATCACCAGGTTTACCGCCGGTCGGGCGGTAGTTCTTCATCGCCAGCGGGAACCATGAAGCGTTTCGCGGATCTCCCAAGGTCAAAGCGCGCTGATTGTCGCGAGGAATGGCCAGATGTCCGGCAATCTCAACACGCCCCATGCTCGTCGAGCCCTGCCCGCCTTCTGCCGATTTCCACGACCGCACCTGATCAACCATGCACGTATCGCCGCTATCCGCAGTTGATACCGCCGCGCAGCTTGTCAGGATGCTAAGCCGCGACAGATAGCCGGGGATCAAGTCGTCACGCACATGCTGCAACGTCTGCCGAGTCGCAGTTGCAACATAGTTGGCGATATCCGCGCGGAGTTGCTCAATCATCACGGACTCCAGAGCTTGTCTTTCTTCAGCGTGATTGTCGTCGTCGAATTGATGGCCTGCCCTTGTTCCGACTGATGATATTCAACGGCGCTTTGATACATGACTCGATTCACGCCAAGCTTATCACTGCGCACATTCGCCCGCCCATTCGATGCAAACGCCAACCCGTTTTGACTGTGCCCTTGGGCCGTCAGCGTCACCGTTTCCGAGGCATAAATCCCCTGCTTGTAACGCCACTCGGCGCGCACTTTGGCGCGTGCCGCATCATATCGCTCGTTATCTGAAAACGTGAGCCGTCGCAAAAAGTAATCCGACGATAGATTATAATGCTTTGCGAATCCCGTTTCTAGCCCTTCCATTGGGTTGTCGGTTTCGGCGATAGCCATTGCGTATAGTTTGCTTGATACGCATTCTAGCAGGTTGCTGACCTGCCCACCATCAACATCGCGCGCGGCATCTTCTACATTGTTCCGCTCAGCCAGCGCATCATCCCAATTGTAGTTATATGCATATTGCGGAGGCGTCGTGTAATCAGGAAAGAAAAAGCACAAATCGCCGTCTGGTGTCACGTTGATAAAACGCTGCTCTAATTTGGCATAACGAATCAATATGTCTGCAACTGTCTCGCCTGGCTGCACCATGATCTTTGGCATCACGGCGCGCGTGTTGAGATTGTTGGCGATCGTGATCTCGGTTCGGTTTGCTGCCCGTGCTGCTAGCGCTTGCTCTTTGCGCACCGCTTCCGTTTCGGCATTGATGCGCCCCTGTCTGACTTGTCGCGAGGTGCTGATTCCGATGATCGATCGCAGCCCGAAGCCATTGGAGCCAGAAAGCTTGCCGATACCCGCGCCTGGCACAAGCCACGACGGGTCAATCAGCTTTTGGCACATCCGTGGCCACGACAGCCCTTGCAAGTTCATGTCGCGCCCGAATGGTGCGCACGATGTCAGCAACCATCCCAGATCGTAGCCAGAAAGCGTGATGGTGCTGCCACCCATGCCGCTTTTGGCGCGAGCGTTGAGAATCACGCCCCGCAACCACAAACGCGGCTCACCGCCGTTGACGAACGGATCACGGTGATAGATGCGAATTGGGACGTGATGCTTTGTGTCAACGGCGTCGAGTATGTAGTTTAGCTCCCCTTTGGGATTCACCATCGTGAAGCTAAACGGGTCGTACAAACTTTGAATGTCGTCCCGCAGCGTGAAGTTTTTGATATCAATCCGACGCCCAGCCGGGTCGCCAGCGATCTCGACCTCGATCGTCGGCGTGATATTCCCGTCGGCCAGGCTTTGCCCGCGCGCTGCGTTGTTTGGCGCAAACACATCACCGCCCGGCAAGTTGCTTGGACGGCGCGCGACGGTGCCGCCAAATAGATCCAGACTGCTCGCTCCCGAGCGTGGCGCATTGAATGGGTCGAACGTCATGGCGCGGGAATCACCAGCACCTGCCCTGCCCGCAGCGCTTGCGGATTCACAAGGCGGTTTTGTGTTGCGATCGTGTCATGCAGCGCCCATTTGTCAGACGTCTTGCGGGTCGGGTAGAGCTTGCCCACAAGCGCCATCAGGTTGATCTGCTGCGACACCGTCCAGCGTATCGGCGGGGGTAGGTTTTCGCGGATGGCTTGGGCTAGGTTGCTGGCCTGATGCAGGCTAATCTCGGCATTTTGCATGGCCACTTGAGCGTAGGGGCTGACAGGTGGCAGCGCTCGCCATGCGGTCAAGGCCTGATCACACAGTTTCGGTAGTCGTCCGAGTGACGCATCAAGCGTGATCTCGGTCTGCCCTGCCTGAAATTGCAGTAGCGCCGCCTCGGCATAGCTGCGAGTCGAATCGGTGAATGTGCTCATCAGCGCTTGAGCGGCGACAGTCTGTGCTCGCAGCTGCAGTGCCGGAATCCCGACCGTGTACTTTGCAAAGATGTCCGACACGTATGACGCAGCCGATACATCTGTCGCTTCAGTTGCGGTGCTGATGTCATCGCCCACCGTGCCAGGTGTACGGTCAAAGGTGGCATTGTTTGTCAGCGTGTCCTCTTCGATCGTCACACTGACCTGATAGTGCGTCCCCTTGTTGACCGGGTCCCACTGCGCATCCAGCGGCTTGATCACCGCGCGCATCTTGCCCCACAGGTGATGCACGAAGTCATTACGCGGAGTACCCAGAAACGCACCGAGCACCTGCTTGGCATCGTCCGCCCAAAAGCGCCCAGCAAAGATGAGGGTGTAGGTTGTGGCTCTCGGCACGTTGCCGGTCTGTTCCTGCTTGGCCCCGTTGCGGTGCGGTAGCCGGTGCGCGTAGAACTCGGGGCCGAAGCGGTCGCGAGCATCGACGACCCACTTGCCAAAGTACAGCCCTCCCCACGATATCGCTTGACTTCCGGGGATCATCCTTGTTCGCCTCCGCCCGACATTGGCATGGGCGCGGCATCGCTGACAAGTTGGACTTTCAGCACTTTCTGTCCAAGTGCGTCGGCGGTGGCGGCGGCTTGTTCGCGCTGCTTGTCTTTGGAGAATAAATCACGGAACAGTTCCCCGAGCGACATCTGATGCGTCCGTGTCCCCGGGTCGCCTCCGCCGATGGCGTCGGCACTGAGTCCCTTGCCTACGCCAAAAACCGTTGTCCCTTTAGCCTGTGCCTCGCGGGTCGCTTGCAGACTTGATTCCGCTACGCCGAACGTAAGCGAGGCAGCCGCTCCAAACTTGCCCGCACCCGGTATCATGGACGCATATGCCCCGTATCGTTTTCCTGCCCCAAATACAGCATCACGCCAATCGCCAGACCCGCCCGGTGTCATTGGACCAAGCGCCCCCGCTCCTAGATCCTGTAGCGAAAGTTGTTTCTCTCCGACATCTTTGCGCATGCCCAGCGCCAAAATGCGATCATTGAGTTGCCGCTGTAGCTCCGGCGTCTTTTCAAGCGCCTGCTTGCGCGCTTCAATCTCGCCAGCCGGAGCAGCGCCTGCCGCTTCCCCGATGTAGCGCTGAAACTGGTCATTGTCGATAAGCAGCCCAGCCATCAAAGGCGCAACGCTTTGCTTGGCAATTTTCTCCTCAAGCTCTGCGCCGCCGCCCAATCCGCGAGCGTGCCGTTTGATCAGTTGCGATTCAAGCTGCATCAATTCGGGAATCGTCCGTGTCAGGCGTCCGTACTTGTCTTTGAGGTGCTCCCCACGCGCAAGGACGCCAGCGCCCTTCATCTGCCGCTCAAGATTGATGAGGTTGTCGCCTGAGTAGCTGCCGATGATCTGTTGCATCGCCATCTCGGACTCTTCGGGTGAGAGTCCAAGCTTTTGCATAGCCGGAAGCATGGCTGCTGCTGACTTGGCGAACTCCGCACCCTTCGCGCCCTGTCTTGGAACCATGCCAGTCATCATCGGAGCCAGGCGCTCAAACTGGCGCATTGACATCTCGCCGGACTGCCCGAGCGCTTTTGCTCCCGCTATCGCTTGCTCAAAGAACGGCTTGACCTTATCGACGTGAAAGATGTTGGTCATCGTCGCAGCAAGCGGGGCCATTTCTGCTGCTGTCTGCTTGCCGAGCATGCGCGCCACGTCGCTGTAATCCTCGGCGGTGTCCTTGGCGTATTTCCATGAGCCAGTGAGCTGCCGCACGGTGTCAAGATATCGCGCTGTATCTTCTGGCATCCGGCGCGTGCGCAGTGAAACGGCATCGATCTCGCCGCCGATCTGTTTCCAGTCCGACCCGGTTTCACCCATAATCCGAGTCGATTCCTGCCGCCACTGCCGAGCATCGCCCAGCGCCCTCGCATAGGCCTGTTTCATCGGGTCCATAACAGGGCCAGCTACCTCGCGCAAGATTGCCTTCGCTGCTTCGGCGGAGTTACGCTGAAAAGATGCCCACGCGGTGTCAAGCTCCTTTACAGACTTCTTGCCCTCGCGCTCGACTTCGCGTAACCCTCGTACGGTGTCGACCAGGAACTTCTGAAACTGTGCCGGGTCCGCCGTGATGATGATTTTTGCTTCGTTGTCACTCATCCCTTAGACCCCATTTCATCCGTCCGCGTCGTCTCACGAGCGCATAGGCTTGCTCGATTTCTATCTCTAGCGCCGCCGCCAGTAGTGCTAGCCAGCGCCAGTAGTGCCACTGCGTGAGGCTGCGATTGCTCTTACCAAACCACGCGCAAGCCGAGTCACTTTCCAGTACCCGTGCTCTAACAGCAGGGCACTCAGCGACTTTTTTTGGGCGTCCTCCAAAAGCTGCCCCAGCGCTTCTTTTGTGGCCACATCGGGAAACTGCGTCGCCTTGAAGTTCAGGTAATCGACCCACAGCACGTCAGCCTGCGCGCAGTACAAGCGCACGTCGGCATCGCGAACGAGTACGAGCAGTTCGTTGTCTGGCTTGAATGTCAGCCCATCAGCTGAAAGCACAGAAGGGAACGGGAACACCTGGCTTTTGTAATGGCCATCGTCGCGCCGCAGAGCATACGACAACATCAGGAGTTGCTTTTCCTCTTCGATGTCGTTTTGCGTGCCCCGCGCTCCGAGTGTCTGCCCGATGTACCACGCCGCGACTGAAGCACAGATCCGCTCCATCCGTGGCGGCACAAGTACAAACCGAGCAGCGATCTGTTCGCCCTCAAGGTCTGTCACTCGATACACCGCAAGCGGCTCACTGATTGCCTTGATCTTGCCGGTTTCGGCTCCGAGCAGAGTGATTCGTGGCGTCGTACTCATGGGCTTGGCTCCCTCTTGTTGGTTTGGCTCATGATAGCACGCCGCGCCGATTGGTGGTGAAGCGAGGGAGCCAAATCCCCGCCCTCAACCGGCGCGGCGATCTGAATCAGTACGGAACTCGACGGGTTGCCGTGATGCGCCCGATCTGCATCATGATGTCGCCGGTTTCGTTGTTGACTGAAAATGTGACTTCGCGGCAGAGACATCCTTGCAATGTAAGGGTGGTTCCTCCGTTGACCGGATCGCCCTCGTCATAGGTTGCCTCGAACTCCTCGCCCGCTTGCATGCGTTGCGCCGGGTTGAATCCTTGCGCAGCAATACCCGTGGGACGGATGCGCATCGTAACACCAGACAGCGTGTATGTGATTCCTACGCCGCTGTAGTTGTCGATTGGGCCGTCCTGGCCAAATGCAACGCCACCCGGAACGGACTTGACGACGTTCCAGTTGGTCCCGATAGCATCCACCTTGACCCCATTAAACCGAAGGATAACTTTCGTTTGAATCGCCATGGTGCGCGCTCCTTAGACCGAAACCGGGCCAATCTGACCGGCGATCACATGGTTGTTGATGGGAGGGCTGCCCGGTGCGTACACGCGGACCCACTCGGCGTTGCTTGGGTCCACTTCGGCGGCAAACAGCGCCTTGAACTTGTCGGCGCCGTCGTAGAAGTTGCCTTGCTCCATGGTCTTGGCTGCCGAATAGAGCGCGGTCGCGACTGACTGCGTATCGAACACGTCCGGCGAGAGCGGCGCCGAGAAACGTACAAACTCTTTCCCGCCAAACACCGCGAGCGCCGCCAGGAACTCTTGGCGAATGTACGCCATGCCGCGCGCGTAGTAACCACCCGACCAAAACGGCAGCGTGCCGCCGTAGGTGGTGGTAAACTGTTGCACCTGGAAGTTCCCGTTTCGCACGATGAGCGGTGTCATAAAGTACGTCGTGCGCGCTTGGTTGGCCGCGCTGTCGTTGAGCTGATCCGCAACATCGGGATACGTCAGCGGAATGCCCGGCAGGTTGCTAACCAGTTGGAAACCATCCCAATTGCGTGTCATGCGCTGCTCGGCGGATCGGGCGCACGCCAGCATCGCTGCAAGCGCATAGGCCGGTTGCGCCGTGTTCGGGCATATGATCTGCGTGTTGCGACCGGGGCTGCCTTGTGCGTTGTCCTCGTAGATGATGCTTGGCGAAACACCGGACACAATCGCGCCCGCGTCCACGATCCCAAGCGTCGATCCCCACCAAAGAAACTGCTCTCGCTGATTGTATCCGTTGGCATAGGTGCGAATGTGCTGCACAAGCGCCCCGAGCGAAGTTGAGTCACTAAAGCACGTCACCCACTCCTGCTTGGCCTCCGCGCTCACTGCTGCGTTGAGAGCATTCGACAGCGATGGCACACCGGATCCTGCCGTCTCTCCAGTATACGCGACTGTGATTGGTCCAATTCCCGTCGCAGTGACTTGAATGTCATGCGCAGGCCGACCGTTTTTGTAAAACAGGTCGACCTTGTCATCGTCCGGTGCTGGACGCTGGACCAGACGCAGGGGAAAGTCTGTCTGCGCGTTGGCTCCCGCGACAACCTGCGTGGCCACGTTGATATTCGTTGGCCCCGTGATGCCGCTGATCACTGCGGATTTTGCATGACAACGAAGCGTCACGATGCCAGGTCCGGCGGCAATCGGGCCACCGGCAAACGTCAAGAACCCAGGCGAGAACGCCACGCCCGTCACTTCTGCTGGCCACTGCACAGTGACCGGGTGATCGTTGCAAACCAGACCGGCAGTGCTCGCGGTCAGCGGCAGCGCATTGCCTGCCACTGCACCAGACGTAAACGGCACGCCCTTGCCGCTGCCGTTGGTCGGTGCGATGTAGGCATCGTATGCCGCTTTCAGTTTGGCCGCGATCTGTGCTGGCGTGTCTCCGTTGGCAATGTCGACAGGAACCGAGTAATCATCAAAACGCAGCGTCGCTTGGCCAGATCCGACCGCGACCGTTCCCGATCCCACGCCTGAGCAATAGACATTGAACGCTGCAGCGCTGCCGCCGCTCATGACGATTGGCGTGACGTAGACATCCACGCCACCTGGAATCGCGGTGTAGGCGTACTCGGCCATTTGTCTCGCAACCGAGCGCTTGCCGCACTGGGTCACGACATCTTCCAGGCCACCCATCAGGCGCGGTGCATCGGGAGTCAAATACAGCAGACCATCCGATGTGACCGGAGCCACGATGTTGATGCGAAATCTTCCGGTGCGCGCCCTGTCTGGAGATCCGGGATTGTTTCCGCGCGCACGGATTTGCAGATACTGACCAGGGCCAGCGTTGAATGGGACATCTGAGTTAGCCGCGAGCGTCATTGCCAGACTCCTCGACGATGATCACGCCTTCTGCGCGCAGTTGGTGGTAGTAGCCAGACCAGTTCACATCGACCGGTTCCTCGCCGATCTCATGGATCGCGCGGGCTTCGGGTCCGTCCAAGCGTCCCGCCCCTTGTCGATATACCGGCGCCGAGCAAGCTGGATTCTTGCTCACCTTGACGCGCTGCCCGTCTTGAATATCCATCATGTTGCCCTCGCAAATAGAATCGACGGCGACCCAATGTCCACCGCGCTCCCGTCGTCTTGTGGTTGCTGTAGCTGCATCGCGATTGCTTGCAGCCCGGTCAAATCCTCAATTTCATTCGGTCGCTCGGTAGCCAGCGTCACCGACACATTGAGCACATCCATCAGCCGCAAATCGTTGCCGAAGCTCTGGGCGGTTTCGTGGCTGCCGATCGTGATGCGGCAGAAGTCTGTCCATGGACTTGTGGATAGTCCCAGCGCCCCGGCATATCCACCGCCCGGCACCGTGCCGTAAAGCCCCTGAGAGCCGCGCAAAAGCCACTCGATGCGCCCGATGATGTTTGACGCGCCGGGGTCGAGTTGCTCCTCTTCGGGGATTCCAGACCCAAACCGCGCCGACGGACTGCCGCGCCAGTTTTTCGAGATGGCCTTGATCTGAAAGTTGAGCGTGTCCATTTGGATCGCGCCCGGTTCCTGATCAAGCGGCTCGCGCTTTGATTTGCCTGTAAAGCAGACAAACACGCTGGGAGTTTTTCCCCGGCATAGCGTGATCAAGCTCGGCTGATTGGGCCTAGCCTCGACTTGCACGGCTCGATCCACAAGGCCGACGCATTCCAGCCCGTGCCAAAAATACGGACCTCTAAAGTCACGAAACGGTGCCGCCACCCAGCGACCGGCAGACGTTGGCCTATCGTCCGGCTGAATCACCGTCACGCCATCATCGGGTCGTGCATCTGTCACTGACCATGCATACGTTCGCCCGATGCTTTGCACATGCGCAAGGCTTGTAGCGATTGTCTCAACGTCCGATAGCGTGCGTGACGTTGCTGCTCGCAGCGCCACCGCATCGGCATAGGTTCCAGCATCCAGCGCGCCGTACTTGAGAAAAATGGTCCGCACAAGCGCGCGCCCGATCCGCTCGTCGACATCAATCGGCGAAAAGTACATGGCCGAACCGAAAGCAGGCGTGGTCATTGCGCCCCCTTCAGTGGTTCGATCCCGTAGTCCACCAGGATCTGCGTCAGCCGTGCAATGTCCTCGCTGTCAAGCGTGATGTGCTCGCGCTTGGGAACATGGCCGTCGCCCTTGTTGTGTACGCCGTCCTTGCTCCATTGCGAACCGTAGATCAATGCAAACGCTGAACCCTGTTTCAGCACGCGATAGTAAATCGAGCCTGGCACCTTGCCGAGCATCTTGTGCTCGCGTCCGCCCTGGCTGGATGTTGCTGGCTTCTCGGGTTTCTGTGTACGCAGAATCGCCGACGATGCCACCTCAAAACGATTGGCACTCGATTGGCGCAAAGCACTGGCTGGAATCTGGTACACCGCGCCCGTCTTGTTCAAGTGTGTCGGCAGCTTGACCTGTGCGCTTGGTCCGTATCCAGGGCCGCTGATGCGTGCCAGCTTGCGCTTGCCCTCGCGCATTACTCGAACTTCGACAAGCTGCTGACCAGCAAAACGATCCCGCGCCGCCACCTGCGAGGCATCAAAAAGCATGTGCTGTCTGCGCTTTTCGCTGGTTTCCTGCACCTTGCGCATGCGGTCATCAAAGCGCTGTAGTTTGGCGCGCAGACGTTCCGGCGGATGATCGCCATACATCGCTTTTCCCCACTTGCGCAGACCTTCCATTCGTACTTTTTCGCGCTCTAGCCGCTGCTGATAGCTTTTGCGCACTCCGCCCGTGAGTGTGAATCGGCTATCTTGCGCCGCCTTCTGTTCGTACTTGGCCAGCGTGCTAGGCGCAAGCGGAGGAAACCCGCGCCCTGATGCGATCAGCGCAACAATCGCTTTTCGCTTCTCACGCCCAAATTGCTTAAGGGGTGGCCCCATGTCCATATTGCGCCGTTGGCACTCCTCCAGCGTTCGCATAAGGCCATCCATCTGCATATCAAATGACAGCATCAGGTGTACCCTCGGAAGCTACGCCGCGCCGTGTTGGCATAGGTTTTGCCGATGCCGCCGGACGAGCGCAACTCATAGAAACGGTCCGATGCTGGTTTGATCTGGCTGGTGATGGCTGCGTATCGCGCGCCCTGCGCCTGCAAACCAGCCATGCCCTTTTCGGCTTCGTCGATCACTACCTGGGGCACAGCTTGGTTTTTGTCGCCGTTTAGCCAGATGTATTTTCGCAACACCGCCACTGCATCGGTACGAATCCCGGAACGATCCATGTCTGTCCATGGATTCACTGGTTTGGGACAATTCCGCACCGGCTTGTCAAACCACAGCGCGTCAAATGCATCCAGATCCCAAGACAAACCAATGGCCTTGCGGATCTGTCCGTCAGTCAGTGTCAGAACAGCATCAAGCTTATCCTGATCAATTCCTGTCGAGCCAGGCACCTTAAAGTGCTGGCGCAAATCCGGCGCACCTCCGACAGCCTGCTCGGCATCGGTCTGGTTTAGGTAGTGGTCCGCCATGGGCACACCTGATTACTTGCCGCGCTTCTTCGGCTCGCTCTCGGGCCTTTCGGGTTGCTCTGGCTGCTTCTCTTCCTGAGGCGGAATCTGCGCCAGCTGCTCGCGTGCCGCCCTCAGTTCCTCCTCGGACTGCGTATACGCTGTTTGTAAAATCTTCATCTTTTCTCGCAGCTCATCCGCTTCGGGGTTGGCCGATTGTTGCTCGCTGCCCTCGATTGCAGTCACGGATGCCACCAACTGCACATCATACAGTTCGATGGCTTTGCCGCTCGTTGGAAAGTGAAGCGCGCTTGCTTGCGCGTGAGAAAGATGAATCCGCATTGGTTCACTCCGCAACCAGCTTTGCCAGCTGGCGGTCAAAGTCGTCTTGGGTGATGACTCCGCTGTCACGTAGCGCGCGAAGTCGCTGCACGCGATGATCCGGTCCCGATTCTGTCTGCGTTTCTCGTTTCAATCCCCGGCTCATCTGTGCGTTTTGCCACTTCTGCCGGAGATCGTTTTCGTCTTGTTCAATCGTCGCCAGCACAGCCTCACGCCCGCGACTCCCAAGCGTTTCGGCAAAATGCTGCGTCCGCGCTCGCTTTGTTGCAAGGTGTTCCTCGAATTGTTCGGCGGACATTTGCACAAGTTCGACGGTCTGTCGCTGCGCGGCTTCGCGCTGTCGCTGTTCACTGGCTGTTGTCGCAACTTGCTGCGCTTCCGCTCGCTGCTGCTCGTACTTGGTCGCGTGGTCTGCCGCCGCTCGTCGCAATTCTTCCTCGCGCGTCTTGGCTGCTATTGGCTGTTTCTCGTTGGAGATTTGCACTTGATACGCGCGCATTTCTTCGATGTCGCGCTGGGTCTTCTGAGCCTGCGCCGTCTTGCTCAATGCCTGAATTTGCCGATACTCAGCTGGGGTACACAATACGCCCCGGTTGTTTTCCAGCGTTTGGCGCGCGACCTTGTAAACCTTGCCCGGCAGGTAATGTGCCGACACGGTGCCATCGCGGCCCGTTTCGGTTCGGTAGTGGCTCCCTGCCCCCGGTGGCAGTTGATCCAGCACTTGGCTAAATGCGCGCCCCGGCTTGACAACGACTTCGACCATTTGCCGCGGGTCGATGAACGTCGTATTCAGATTTGGATCAACACTTCCCTGGAATGACACTGGGCCGCGGGCTTGCAATCGCCCAGACTCCAGCGCGTCAATCTGTTCTTCCGATACAAGCCCGTCCAGTGTTGCGGCTTGATGACTCTCAAACTCGTGTTCAGTCATGACAGTTTGGCTCCCTCTGTGTGATAACTGCGCGACACCCCGCCACCATGCAGGATGCCGCGCGGTGCTCGGCTAAGCGCTGAGCATGCCCCGGAATCGGGTTTCCGCCGGATTCACGACGTTGAACGCAACGAACGCGCTGGTTGGCTCCTCAATGAGAAAATGACAGAACGCGGTCGACTGCACGATCTCGGCGAAGCGCGCGGTCCGGTACTCCGGGTAACGCAGCGTAACGATCGGCTCGTCTTCGCTGCCGCCGAAAAAGTACATGTGACCAAAGCTGTTGTCACTGCGGCTCGGCGGCGCTCCGGTCAGAATCAGCAGATCCGGTCCACCGAAGTAGCGCTTGGCGCCCAGACCCGTCTGCCCGGGCGCGTTGTAAATGCCGCGATCGATGTGCAGCGTTCCGGCTGGCACATCAAGCAGCTCTTCCAGCAGCTTCGGCGTGATCATACGCCACGAGGTCACATCGGCGCGCGCAATGGTCTGCGGATGCTGGACCAGTTCTTGCCACACCGGCTGAGTCATGTAGATCTTGAAGATCTCGCGGTTTGATTCCTCGCGGACATACCGCACCCAGGTCAGCAGATCGTCGATCGGATTGCTTGCCGGCGACGTTCGGTTGCTCCACTGCTGCGCGGCGGGCACCGAGAAGTTGAACGTCATCTGCACCGGGTTGCGCAGCGTCTGCACAATCGCGGCATACTCCAGGCGCATGCGGATCTTTTCGTACACGATCTGGCCCTGACGAGCCGCGTAGTCAAAGATCGCGTCAGCGCCTTGCGCTGTGACGTTCGGGATTACCGCCTCCAGACCAAACATCTGGCACTCATACCGGATGGGGCTGGCGACGTTGAACGAGGTCCGATCCAGGTAGCTGTCCTGGCTGGCGGGCTGCGCGTTGAGCAGTTCGAGCGTGCGGTCATTGCTGATCCGCGCGATCAAGTCGCTCATCTTGTCAACCGGCACACCGTGGAAAAGCTCGCTGTGCGCGTACTTGGCTTGGTAGCCACGATCTTTGAGCAGGTACGGGATCAGCTTGTCAACGTGCAGCCCCTGATCCGAACCCTTGATGCTCTGCGAAAGAACAGCCATAGTCCATTACTCCTTACTGAGCCCGGAAGCTCACAGTGCTGTGAAGCGCCGTGCCGACGCCAGCACCTTGGGCGATGGCTTTCACCACGAGCACGCTATTGTCGGTCATCCAGAAACCCGCAGGCTGTCCACTGACCAGCGTCCCTACGGTACTGGTGCCCAGGATATCCACTGCCGACGACGCTGCCGCCGCATTGGCGTCCTGTGGAGTTGCGCCAACCTTGAACTCGTAGCGCACTCCGTTGCCAGCGCCGGGTGCGGTCGCAAGACGAGCGCCGAGCGCGCTGACCCAGTTCAGGCCCCGCGAAACATAGACCACGGGAGTCTCTGGCGCAGTCGCTGGCGCAGTGTGAAGACCAGCGCGCGGTACGTACCGTCCTGACACCACGGCATCTGTCGCATCGCCGATGGCCAGATCGCCAGGAACGGCACTGAGCCCCTGGATGCCTGGCAATAGCTCGCCTTCGATGTACTGTTCGGAACCCGAAAGCGCCGGAAAATCCAGCGCCCGCGCGACCGGCGCACAACCCGAACCCTCGTTCCAGACCACGACGTTGCCCGGAACGGCAGAATCCGGCATCAGGTACGGATTGGCCTGGGTGACGGTCTGCCCGGGAGACAAAATCAGCTTATGCCGTCCAATTGAGGTCACGGGCGTGTTGGTCACACCGGTCCCATCGACAGTCAGCGGATTGGTCAGCGAGTTCTCAGGGCCAGCCATCGAACAGACGCCAATCAGCACCATCGCTGGAGCGGCGGACGGTGCCTTGATTTCGCCAAACGTCAGGATGTCGCACGGCGCGGCTCCGGTAACGTTCGACAAAGCCACAAGCGCGCCAAACCGAAGCAGCGTGCTTTTGTTGCTGTAGGACCACATGGCGAGTGGATGGCCATCACCGCCTTGGGTTCCTGGAATCGGGGATACTCCCATGATAGATCTCCTTGTGAGCCCGCCGCATCACGACGGGCGTTTTGTCGTTACGCCAGACCCGCCGCTGCACGCTTGGCTTGCAAGGTGTAGGCTTGGTCAAGATGCGGGTTTTCCATGCAGACCCGCTTCGCCGCTTGGGCATTGGTCATGCCTTTGTGCTTGGCTTGCAGGTCCTGGGCGCGAGCAATGATCTCCTCGTCGGGCCGACGGTTGCCAATGTCCAAGGACGAGCCATCGCGCTCAAAGTTGAACGGCAGCCCATTGGAGGTCAGCCGCATGGTCAGCGAACCGGCGACCGCATGCGTTCCAGCCGGGGCCAAATCCGCCTCGAACAACTGCTTGCTCGTTTGATACTTCTTCAGGAAGCGTGCTTTGGTCTGCGCCTCGCTTTCGCCGCCATGCAGCGGAACCAGCCGACCTGCCGACCATGCTGCGTCGATTGCCTTGTTGGCTTCGGTCAGTGCGCGATCTGCCTCAAACTTGGCCAGTTGCGCCTTCATCCGCTCCATCTCGGCGCGCTGGTGCTTGATCGCGTGCGACATGGCTTGCTTGGTTTCGTCGCCGGACTCCATCGCGTGACC
>ERZ650309.205-NODE-205-length-29502-cov-8.754304_pt1 | contig 29502 bp, 23 predicted proteins | sample MGYA00376245_ERZ650309 | MGnify/ENA primary metagenome ERZ650309 (study PRJEB26733, sample SAMN07839294) | wastewater metagenome | biome: urban; feature: wastewater treatment plant; material: waste water | place: USA: North Carolina | collected 2016-04-26 ...
TTTAAGCCGTAAATAATCTATACTTTTAAATTGCTCTAAAAATGGGAGTATTACCCTATAGACATAACAAGATTAGGAAGGAACATTATAAAAGCACCACAAACTTATGTGGTGCCAGATATAAAAATTCAGATTTCAACTATTGTTATTTAAGCGGGGGAGTTGGCTTACCATTAACTACTAAAATAACATAATCTTCAGCAGTCGCGGCAGGAACATTCTGCCATGAGATTACCGAACCATCACCAAATTTTAACGTTTTACCAACTGCTTGACAGCCTAGATCCATGCAACTTAAATAATAACCTGATTGCACATGTACATCCTTGTTCATTGCGGCTTCAAATTTGATAGCCCAAATATTACTTAGACCACGATTTTCTGAGCTAGTTGGATTTACATAATTTAACATAATAAAAGCGGCTGGTACTTTAGGGTATGGATACATAAAGTATTTTGCCATCTCTGATGTTTTCCATGTCTCAGTCCAGTCGTCTCCATATAGTGTGACAAATCCATTATTGTATGGATTAATGATATAGTTAGCGGTATCTATTACTGGGTCACCACTATAAATATCTAACAATTTTGGTGTTATCATACGTATATTTGGGTTCGATCCGCCATATTTCTCTGACATCGGGAACTTACTTGCATCTTTAAAATAGGATACAGGAACTAATACCCCCATTACATTCACAGCCCTTACATAATTAGAGGGATAGTTTTCCTGATAATAAAAACGTGATTTTACTTTTCTAGCTACATTATTTCTATCCTGTGAATTGCAAAAAGTTACTGCATATGGTTTATTAGCGGCACTCGCATTATATGGATACCATTCAAGAATAGCGGGTAGATTAGGATTTGAATCCGAAGCACAGTTAAGTTCAGAAATCATCTCTTTTTGCAGTTTCGGGCTAAACCCCATTAATGGTTGGTATAACTTACTTCCATCTGCACCAACTAGTGTGTCATTCACGAATTTGATTTTATCATCAATTACTTTATTAGACTTCTCAAGTGCTTCATTCCAAATGAAGTCATGTTTAACAGTTTTAAGCGTTGGACTCGCATTTGCTGTTAACCATGCTTCATCAATATCACCAGATTTTATAGCATCTGTAAGTACAGTTATTTCATCGTTAAGCATTGCCTTAGTTCTTATTGCACTACTATCAATGGTAGCGACAACTTTAGTTGCTACTATATTACAGCCAATACGTGTAGCTATTGCATCACCAGTTATCTTAGTTGCAGCTTTACAAACATGATCAAGTGAACTTTCTATTTTAGATATTTGTTCGTTGCTTAACAGGTTTTCAAAGTTATTTAACTGAGAAGGTATACTAGAAATTAAGTTCTGTAACTGTACAGATTTAGACATGCTTTTTTTCAGTCCACCATTTTTGGCAACATATTCCACCAAGCTGGTATTACTTGATAAACTAGCATAGGTAATAAAATAATCAGTCGTTAATGCACTATAATTCTTGTTGAGATCTATTAATGTATTTTGTGAATCAATGGTGTCAACATAGTGACCAAGTGCATCAACAGTATATTTAAGATCATTTAACTCTTGATTAAATTTTTTTAATTTATCATCAATTTCCACAAATTTATCACCAATCCATTTTGCGTTGGCGTCATTTTTAGCATTTTCTTTGCTAGAGCATGAGCTAGAATAGATTTGGTCACCAATGTCAAAAATTGCACCAATGCCATCACCAATAATTGGTATAAAATTACTAAGCGTCCCAATGATGTTAAATGTAGTTTCTAATCCTTCGACACTACATAGTGAATTATCTGGTGTAGCCTCTGGTTGTGCGGTTAATGCTCCACCTACTGCGGGACTATTTGTTGCACTGAGAGATTTGTATGCAGCTTTTTTTCCAGCCTTTTTCTGCGTTTGCGGTTTTGCTAAGAATTGATTATTATCTAATCTCTTATTGAGGGTAGTATAAAATAAATTTTCATTTACACCACCATTTTGTGCAATAAAATACAATCCTAACTCTTCAAAGATATCTACAGTACCATCTGGACTATTATAACCATTAAAAAACTGCGTTAGTTTAGCATTGAGCACTTGAGGATCTTTTTTAGTTAAGCTCGTCATCTGATTGAATGCATATAACCCTAACCATTTATCATCTATAATCATGCTATTTAGTGCGCTAGGTTTATCATTCATTAGGTAAGCAGAAACGAGTTGTTTCTTTGCGTCATAAAACTTAAAAGTAAGTTTAGTAGTTAAATTAATATTTTTTACAATTAAATCACATTTTTGGTTTGAATTACATGCAAATTTATTGTTATAGATCGTTTGTCCACTATTATTTAGAATTGCAACTTTAGCAATTGTGCTATTTGATTTATTGTATATCATAAATTTATAGCCTGCCAAATTTTTGGCTGCAGCGGCATTTCCGTTAGTATTTGCTTTACCATCATCTCCGGTTGATTTCCACGCATCCCACCACGCGGCATGGGCGCTAAATGCAATACACGTCAACAGTGTTACCAACAGTGTTTTAGGTTTATTAAATTTACTCATAACTGATAGCCCTGTTAAAATTTAGTTTTAGCAACGTTGCCTATTCCCAATGTAAGATTATAGATGATTAATTTATTTATAACAATAGATGATTTTGTCTATTCACTAATTAAATACATAATTCCACGCCGCTGCTGCAGCACTAGACAAACATTTCAACTGATGATAGCTTTTGCTCTGAGCATCATACTCATTGACAATCAAGCTGCCATCTGTTCCTTTCACAACCTTATACATCGGCGGAAAAGAAACTGTATTTTGCACCAAGTTTGCAGTTGCTTCAACATCAGGCATCACTTTCTTCATTTCTGCATTATTAATCGCAAGATTGGCATTTTTGCTAACATAGGCATTGTATATTTGGTCAACTGATTGCTGAACCACGTTTAATGCCCTCAACTTATTATCTTTATTTGCCGGAGTATAAAAATTTTCATCACCAGTACCAAACCAAGTTTCACCTTTTCCGTTTACTAAAGTTAATCCCGTAGTACCATCCTGATCATGCATTAATTTAGTCAAAAATGAGGCTGGTCCTTGTCCTAAGTTTGCACAGTAATTAACGATCTCTACTCGTGGGGTACGCGAATGCCCCGTAGCAAATAAATCCGTGAGAAAATGATCTGCATAACCTTCCACAAAATAAGCATATTTAAGTTCTTCAACATTAGTTGCCCTACTTGCATACTCAAGCGCTAATGTGTGCCCAGTAAGGTATGATTTAACTGCATTATCACCGAAATGATCATAATTATACTGAGCTAGCTTTAAATAAAGCCCCGACTTTAAAAGCGCGCCAACAGCCCCACCCCAGCCTCCAGTAGCTTTATTATATTCATAATTATACTTATCAGGTACAACTAGGGTTGAACCAGTATCAATAAATTTTTTTACATCGGTAGTAACGTTACTATAAACAGTCAAAACTGCTGGAATATAATCCTTATATTTATCAAATGCAGCCAAATTAATTTGAAAGGTACTCTCTGGATTCAGCGAAGAACCAATAATTTGTCCGGGCTCACCAATAAGATCTCCACCTAACCAAAAAATATCAGCAAAGCTCAAATTCATTTGACCGTAAGAAGTTTGAAGCGATTTCACAGTTAATTTATTGCCATAGATTTTATCAACCCCACCTTGATCAGAAGGTACACTCAAAATAGCATACGCACCTAAATCAAAATGCTCTGGGCTATCAAATTGTAACTCATGACCTATTTGTAACTGATTTTGTACTTGGTTATCAGCCATGATATAAGCCAACGGATTTAATAAAACGGCCATAACTGATAGTTGTAAAAGAGATCTTTTTAATTTCATGATAAATTATTCCTGACAGATTCTAGTTAATAACATAAAGCTGACTACCGTTAGCTAAACTATGTGAGATGAAATATAATTTACCAGTATATTTATCTACATCAAGATTGATTAGTTGACTACCCATTGTTAAGGAATTAACTCCAACTTTGCAATCCCAGCCAGTATTTACATCTGCGGTATCACTAATGCTACAAAGCGCTAAATGTGGAGTTTGGCTGCTTCCTGTGCGGTGTATTGCCAAAATATAGATGATATGGTTATAAATCGTAAATTTGGGCATTGCTTCAAAACCCTTATTTGCCAAAGCCACAAAATCTTCACCAATTTGAGCTCGATTCTTATTGTCCAATGATACTCGAACTAAGCCATTATCATTATCATTTATTGCAATCATCCAATTTTTACTAATAACGCCAACTCGGGATAAGGAATTAAAGATATAAAAAATCCACCATTACACTTATAGTTGTTAAAATGAGTTTCTCACAAAACAAGTTACAACTGACGGAGCAATGATGGATTTAGTAGAATTATATGTTATTATCGATGATTTTTGCAAGGCATTCATGCCTAGATACCTAAAAATTCTGAAAAATAAAAAGCAAATTACCAGGGTTAGAACTGGAATGCTTTCAACCAGTGAGATAGTCTGGATTGTTTTATTATTTCAAGAGTCAGGGTTTGCTTGCTTCAAATGGTATTATGACAATAAAGTCTTAACTGAATACCGCTGTTATTTTAAGCAGCTACCAAGTTATAACCGATTTATCGAGCTAATCCCAAATAGCTTACTCGTCTTATTAAGGCTATTCAATTACTTAACTTACTTGAACCGCCGTAATTCCAGTGGTATTGAATATATAGATAGCACCAAAATAGGCGTATGTCACAATAAACGAATTCGTAGCAATAAAGTTTTTAGTGGAGTAGCGGAAATAGGTAAGTCCACTATGGGGTGGTTTTTTGGTTTTAAACTACATATTACTTGCGATACTTCGGGTAATTTAACGGGTATGTCAATTACTAAAGGCAATGTTGATGACAGAGTCCCGGTTGTGAAGTTAATCAATGGATTTAAAGGCAAACTCTTTGCTGACAAAGGTTATTTGAGTAAAAAATTAGCGGCACAACTTGCGGCTATGGGCGTAACTCTTATAACTACAGCACGAAACAATATGAAATCGAGATTAATGCCTGCTGAGCTTTTTGACGTTATCATGTTGAAGAAACGCTCCATCATTGAATCAGTTTTTAACTTGTTAAAGAACCGCTTGCAGCTTTGTCATACTAGACATCGGAGTATTGCCAATTTTGTAGTACACATAATTTCAGTTATTACTGGCTATCAGCTATTTGCTAATAAGCCTAAAATCACTTTAAATAATTTAATATGCCAATCGGCTTAAACCGAGTTGGCGTTAATAGCAAATGAGTCTTGCCATGACAATAATAGCTGACTATCCTTAAATAGCTCTTTGCTGCCACTCTCAGAAAAGCCGACCAAATTACCCGCGTAGTTAGCATAAACTACTCCATCAGAAAAGCTTGCAGATTTGAGAGCAAATTGCGCGGAAGATTCTGAGGATACCAAGAAATTCCCAACGCTATCAAATGACGTTGTTGCAGCAGGTTTATATTTGAGCCACGTATAATTATATGAGTTTCCACTCAAATATGCCACTGGTACATATAATATAGAATCATCTTGATTCACCGTCATATCGCCGATCAATGAATATTGATGATCTGTCGGCATTGTCAGATATACTGCCTGATAATTATCAGAACTGCTTGCATTTTTACTAATTTCGGCATAACCAAAAGTACTCTCATCCTGATCTGAAAGTGAAAGATAGACCTTGTCACCACTAACAAATAGATTATTAACGCTGTAATCAGGATTAAGCGCGACTCCAACTTTTGCATAGTTAAAGCTTGGATATTGTGTCTCTGCTGTTTGATTGCTACTATTCGCCGCACCATTACAAGCGCATAACAAAGCACTTATCACGATTGCGATAGCTGAACCTTGAAAGAATTTTATTTTAATCATCATATTTTATCCTTGTGTGATATGGAGCGCAAACTACTGAGCGGCTTATAGAGAGAAAATAATATCACTCATAATTACGTTTACTCTATAACTACAGATTATAGGCTTTAATAGATTTTTCCACAATAGATATTTTTGTCTACTGCAGCGTAACAATATGATATATTTTGATTTTAACTCGAGATAGCTTATTTATCTTTAGCAAAGTCGTTGCATTTACAAACATAAAGCCCTCAGTTTTTAATCTGTGGGCTTTATTAACTCAATAAAGAAACAAGTTGGTTCTTTCTTACTATTAGCAGTTATGGCAAAAATTGCTCCATCATAGCCACTGCTCCAGTCTAAAAGTTTTTATTTGTTGAGAAAATTTTTAGCATAGTATCGGTTGAGTTATGGACAACCAAAATATCATAAAACCATGCCATTAATTTCCAGTACCTGAAATTAACGTTTGATATTCACCATCAATTTGCTGACCGGATACTACATTTGGTGGAGTTAACTTCACTGTTGCACCAGACGACCAACTCAATGTTGTATTGGAAACACGATGACAGCTGGAATCAATACACCCAATACCTAAAGCCTGTACCGCTGCCATACCATCATATCCCATAATCATTTTAATCGCAAACCAGTGATTTCTATAGCTTGCCAAATTATAAAAGAATGTTTCAGGATTAGTTCTTTTCCTACCATCCTTAACTTTGCCTTCTTTACTAAAACGAATGTTATAAACATTCTGTCCTGTTGTCGGAGAATAAAACCGTAGTTCTTGCGTACGTCTTAAATGAGCTGGATTATCTCCTTTATTACCGTCATAGTACGTTATAGGCAAAATTCTAGTTGTTGCAACACCATTATCTTTTAATTCAAAATCCCCCGCAGCCCAGCTAATATCATCAGAAAATAAGCCAACTTCTACTAACGTAGTGCTGAAGAGAACCACATCTTTTTTATCTGTTGCTTTTTTAGTCCAGTAATCGTAATCCTCATTTTCAGTAAATAGTGTATGCCGATCAACCATATCTTTGACACTGCCGTCTTTTATACTATCCTTAGAGCTGGTTTGCTCTGCAAAAGCTTTAATATCATCAGAAGTTAATTGTTTTGCTGAAGTTACTTGTTTTATTGAATCAGCAGAACTGTATATTATAAGCTTTTGAGATGAAGTGGCAGAAATTGCGTTGTATGGATAACGTGCAATCTTAGCACCATCTTTAACCGCAGGAAACACCACATTAGTAGCCTTCCATGCCCCATTACCTAAATAACAATTTATACCTAAATTAACTAAACCATATTTTTTTATACTATCGCCAATTGAATTAAAAGTTAAACTAGTAACTTCACACTGTCTGTCAGAGATTGGGAGAGGGGCGCTTTCATCAATGCTACGTAAAAAAGTCTTATCACTTAATAGAAGTTGTTGGAAACCAAACCAGTCGTAATTTATTTGCATAACAACATCTGTCTCTGTAATAAATGGCAAATATGTTTCGGACACTTTATTCAAATTATTCAGATCAGCCTCATAAGCATTAAACAACATTTGCGCCGCTTTTTTAAAACCGGTTAGACCTTGATTTTGTGCAGGCATTGGATTTGTTGGGTCAGAAGAGGTAAATTGAAAATCTAAATTCCCCTTTACTCCATAGTAATAGGCAAGCTGAACTAGTTGCATATTATAAAGTTTTTGTAAGGCTGCCACCATCTGAAGCCTAATATCCATCATATTATAGTTATAGGCGTTTATATACCCTATCATATCTTTACCATCTAAAAGTCCAAGTTCTGTAAGTTTAGCTAACAAATTTGTCTTAGTATTTTTAAATGAATTAACAGTGTTACCAGTATTCTTCACATTCTTAATAAATTCATCTTGAAATTTATTGTAAAGATCTTTAGTGCTATCAGTATCATAAGTGAGCCCTTTCTTATTCTTGGCACCCTCAGGATCAATTAGGTTTGCATTGACAATACCAGCATCAACCAAAGTCTGATAGTCTTTATGAGTCTGTACATAATTATATATTTTGTCCAAATCGGTAGAATTCAAATCTCCATAAATTTTCCCAGTTTCAAATTTAGTATCTCTTTCACCAATTGGTTTCAATCCCGTGTGAATAGCTGTTAATTTAGTATTCAACCACTCTTTATCTTGATCAAGAATTAGTGAACTTAAGAGATTTAAAGTATCATTTGAGAGCTTTAATTGCTCTTTTACATTCTTATCAATATCGGCAAGCTTCTTATCAACTTGATCAAATCGATCATACATTTTTTGATTTGGATCACCCAAGAATGAGTTCAAAACTCCCTTACCAACTGAAGTGCCCAAAGAACTAGCCGCTGCTTTAACCCCCATCTGTAATAAGCTAACCACCAAAGTGACAGCTTGTGTACTCTTCTGCCGATTACTTTTTAAAACCATTCCACTTTCTTGTACTGGATATCCACCGTTGCCAGTAGTAGTTACATTACCATCATCACCGATACTGTTCGATTCAGAAGGATTACACGCAGTCAATGCTAAGCCCAAAATAGCGCATAATAATATGTTTTTCTTCAATTTTGACTTCCTTGGAGCTTCTGCTCAAATATTAATTATAGTCGAACAAATAGAATTATAAAATAGCTCTTAAATTTTCACAATAGATGATTTTGTCTATTCCCAGTGATTAGTCTTACTCACTCAAATAAGAGCTATAAATACATCAATCAGGGAATACTAACAGCGCTTACATAATTATTATTAAAGGTTTCATCGCTTGTCCACTGCCCTTCAACATAATATAAACTACTTCCATCCGTAGTAATATAATCACACGAGAAATAGCCCGGTTGAGAAGAGTTGGTTAATACTTGCCAACTACTATTTGCATCTGAACCAGCTGGTAAATAAAGAAAGTCTGATTCAGCACAAGCATATGCAGTATTTTTTACGTAAACTAAATCATTAATATAAACATTACTTTCCCCAAATTGCGTGCCTGTTGCTTTACTGCTAGTAATTGGTAAAGTATAAACCCCAGTTTGTGAAATCACAGAAAAGTCTGGCTGAACGTTATTGGTTTGATACGTATAAAATAAATTTCCATTTTGATCAAAATCTTCTAGAACTGCAGGTCCTGGGGTAAAAAACTCAGCCGATGACTCAATACTGTTTGCACTAAGATTTATTGTATATAATGTTGATAAATTTGGATCTGCTAGATACAATTTACCTTGACGGTAAAGCAACTTACTAAATGACAATACAAAAGGGATATCAATATTTGAGCTTGTCCAAGTATTGCTACTGGTTTGATATTTCAGCACAAAATTATCAGTTGAAGCAGGTTGGCTGCCTATTGCATAAATATTACCTTGATTATCACTAACAACCTGTGATGAGATCACAATATTATCTGGGGCAACTATATTGCAGTCGAGATTACCAGGTATATTTTTTACTGGTAGCTGACATAATGCACCTTGTGAATTAACACTGAATACAGCTTTAGTTACTGGATCATAAGCTAAACCACTTAACGTTGGAATAGTTGCACTGGTTAATTGATTACTTGAAGAGTTAACCGTTCCATTACATGCCGTTAAAACAGCCACAGAGAAAACTAAGCTTAATATTAGATTAGTATTAAATTTATTTTGTTTCATGATTTGTTCTTTCAATATATTATTTTGTCGTATTAAATTGGATTTATTGATTTCATAAATTGTGCATCAAAAGAATCTAAGCCCAAAAATCCACCTTTACAAGTAAAACTTCTGGTAGAGCTAAACTTGCTGTCATTCGCTGAAGGTAAACATTTATACGTAAATAATCCAGATTTAATTACAAACTGATTTACATATTTTACTCCATTTTCTTCCGAATAAAACGCCTGAGACGTATCACTGGTTTTGTTTAATTTGCCTTGGCTATCAGTAGAATAATTGGCAAATATTCCGGCAAATGAAACTGGCACCAAATAGTTTAAGGTATGACCATTTCTTGTGTAATACCAACTTTCATCAAACAAGTAGCCATATTTAACCTTATCAAAACCATAAATAGTTGGACTACTTTTAAAAGTATTGGTGATTTGAGTAACTATTGCCGGACAAGTATCAGCATAAGCATTAAAACAATCCTCCGCTTTACTATTAATATAGCTAACCCGATTATTTAGATTTTTAGCTTGACTCGCAATAAAAGACTTTACATCAGGCAAAATTGGCAAGGAATTTTGCTGATAGGTATTCAGAAAAGCAATCCGGTTTTTATAAATAGTTAACTGTTCTAAAATCGTATTTTGGGCAGTTTGTACAGCATCAGATAATGATTGCGTACCTGGTACCGCGATTCCCAAAGATGCGTAAGAATTAAGCACTGGATTAAAGAAATAAAGGTTATTATAAATCATTCCACTATCATTCTGAACTTGGGATGGAAGTGCTAGTGCATACCGATAAACTCCATCAATAATCGTCTGACAGTTTTGTACTGATTCCGAACTACAGAACGCCGTATTAAAATTACCAGTCTCTGGGTTAATAAAAATATTTTGCATGCTTTCTGGAGTTCCGCCATTTTGTAGTGCAGATACTGAAATGGTGGCGGTACTGCCCTGATTTTGAAGCTCTGCTTCAATTGATTGCAATATCGTTGGTAAAGATGCTCCTGATAAAGAGGCAGACTCTTGGAATTTATAAGTATCTAATTTAGATTTGAAATTTACTCCAACGTTAACAGCCAAGACTACTCCAGCTTTCAAACTACTCACGAATGAGTCGCCACAACTCGTAAAAAATCTATCTTGTCCAATATCTAAGAATTCTTGACCAATAGGACTAAGAAAGCTCCCATTTACTTTAGTAGGAATAAGCTTAGCATCTGTGGAATAAGTATAAAGGTAAACAAAATTTAGCGTATATTCACTATTTTTGGTAGATGCTACAAAGGAGGAATTAGCACTACCATTAAAAAAGGTAAATACCTCCAAGCTTTCTGCACTCAAGCCAAGATTCAGGGAAGCACTAATAGCAGAGTTATTTGCTTGAGAATTAAAGGTAAATCCAGCCTGAGGAGATGTACCAATAGTAGAATCCTGAGTATTCATGCAGATCAGTGAGCTGGTAGGCATACGGGTTGCATAAAGAGTTGGCGCACCTAGTACTGCCCAATTATCGCTCACGGAGGATTGCAAATTTTTATTTTTTACAGTTGTTTTCGCAGTTGAACTCGCAAAGACAGGGCTTGCTAAAAACCCCAAAAATGTAATCGTTAGCAGTAATTTTTTCTTTTCCATCATAGATTCCTTTTGATTGGTTATGTGCTTTAACACATCTAAGAAGGATTTTATAGGATTCTGATTACTTTAACAATAGATATTTTTGTCTATTCAAGCATACATCAAACCAATAACATACTGTAATAAATCAATAAATTCAAACAACAAATACATAACTTATATTAAACCGCAAGAATAATCTAGAATTAACGTATATTATCTGTTGCAATATAGATACATTAACCAGCTTGATGAAACGATAATATTATTAGTTAGGTAATAAAAATAGCATATACTCGAAGTATTTGAACCTTGGACGCGAAGGATTGATGAAAAAGACGACGCCGTGTAGCTAGAACTACAGAACAAGTCTTTTTTGAAATTCGACAAAGCCCAAGATTCAAAGACGATGAGTATAGTTCAGAAAAATTAAGAACATAAACAAAATAGAGTATATAGCACTTTTCTGGTAAAATCCCATATACTTTATCAATATATATTTGTTGTGGATATGTTAAATCAAAAAGAAAAACACGAATACCTACATAATGTAGTAATAGCCAATTTTTTACCATTAGTAAACCAGAAGATATATTCTGTTATTTATGATTATGACTGTAAAATAGCCATCTGCACTAACTACTCAGCACAATCTATTGCTATGCAGTCATGGGAAGATGCTGTTGGGATTACATTTAGAGATAATCAAAGGGCAGATTTGGGAGCTAAGATCTTTGGTTCTAAATATACGGGAGCATTTGTAGAGTTTATTCACCACTATATTCAAAAAATATACCAGCTCCAACTGAGTATATTTAGAAATAAAGAAGTAGTAAATTTTATAGACTTATTACCTTATAATGATAGATTTATTGCTTATTTGATTACTTATGTCCCAATATTCCATCCTTCAGGCGAAGTTATTGGTATCCAAAGCTTTGCAACAAGCGCACCTTTTTTTAGCCATCACGATTATATGCAAAATATTATTGGCTATTCTCCGTCAACAAACATAACAAGCGACAGTTCCCCAATAAAATTAACTGAACGTGAACATGAAATTCTCTTTTTACTCGCAAATTCAATACCACATGAGCAAATGACTCAGATTTTGGGGATACGCCGAAGTACCATATCAAATATTATAGCCAAACAAATCAGCAAGAAATTTGGTTTAACTGGCTCAAATTCAAAGGCACTAGCTCAATTAGCAATTGAACACGGTTATCATAAAGCAATTCCTGAATCTTTATCCAAGCCGTATATAATTATTCTTGATGAACAGCTTGCAAAAGAGATAAATATTGAGATTATAGAATGATGCTAATTTGGCAGCAATATCTGCATCAATTGCGTAGTTTATGCGCAATAGATAAAGATATCAATAGACAAACAACTGCTTTATGTGATAAGAGTTGAATTCAGACAAGAAAAAGCAAAAATAATACGCCGCCAATATAAGCAGAGCTGACAAAATATTTTTGGTAAGTGATACTGGTAAAGTCCAAGATTCAAAGGCAAAGAGTATATGTTATAATACCAGCTAATTAACCTAAGACAGTAAATACCTCCATGACCAAACCCAAAGAAGAAGATTTAAAACACTTTATTAGTAAAGACAAAGAGCGCTTAATCTATGACTGCAAAGGACTACAACAGTGGCTGCTCTACACACCAAGCGGGCGTGAAATTCTTAGTAAGGAGCGGTTATTCTTTACACAAAATGTAAATCATATTTTTGGTTCATTCTCCCTGCAAATAGGACTAAGTGATATTAATTTTTTACATGGCAACAAAATTAACCAGCACTTCACTATCAATGTCGACATGCTTGCTGATTTACGTTTTTTACCGATAAAAAGCGATAGTATTGATCTGATTGTCTGCCCACATGTGCTAGAGTTCACCAACAATTATCACCATGTCTTACAGGAGCTCTATCGTGTGCTATCACCTAATGGTAAATTAATTCTTACTTGCTTTAATAAGTATAGTTGGTTTGGATTATGCAAAAATCGAGTTCCACTTTTAATGAAAGCACGATTAATTTCTCTAAACTCACTTCGTAGTCAACTTGAAGCGCTTAATTTCGCTATTGAAGGTGGAAAATTTTTTGGCTATTGCCCTCCATTTAGTAAGTCTCGGCGACTTAAACGTTATCATTGGATGAATTTGGTTGGTGATCGCTGGTTTCCAACCATGGCAAATAGCTTTGCATTAATCCTGCGTAAAGAAATTGTTACGCCAACCTTGATTAAATATAAAGACTTAGAATCATTTTCGACTATCTCACCAACTTTTGGAACAGCTCGCGTATGCAACAAACAAAATTAATTATCTATACTGACGGCGCCTGCAAAGGTAATCCCGGAATTGGTGGCTGGGGGGCTATTCTCATGTATGGCGATAAGGTTAAAGAGATTTATGGCTATGCTCCCGAAACAACTAATAACCGTATGGAATTAAGCGCTGTAATTGAAGCCTTAAAGGTGATTAAGCGCAGTTGCCCAATTACTATTTTCACTGATTCGCAATACGTTAAGCGAGGCATTACCGAATGGATTGATGGCTGGATTAAAAAGAATTGGAAAAACGTTAAAAATGTTGATTTATGGCAAGAATTATATCCGCTGAGCAAGCAATATGATATTGACTGGCAATGGGTGCGTGGGCATAACGGAGATAAATATAATGAACGCGCTGACGAACTTGCCAACTTAGCAATCACTTTAGCCCAACAAAATGCCTAATCAACAATACTATACGCCAATTGAATGGCGCGATAACGTCGCTTACTCAACACTCTTTAACGATATCTTCTTCTCGCAGGCATCTGGGATTGAGGAAAAGCGTTATGTATTTCATCAACATAATAATTTAGCGGATAGGTTTGCTAGACTCAATGCGGGTGAAATTTTTGTGATTGCAGAAAGTGGTTTTGGGTCTGGATTAAATTTTCTGACTACGCTACAGTTATGGCGAAGCATTAGGCGTGCGGAAAACCGCTCATTGCATTTTATTTCATTTGAAAAATATCCTCTAGCTCCAGATGACCTCAGGAAAATTGTGATCCAATTTCCAGAATTGACAAATGAATTAGAGGAATTATCCACACAATACTATCTACTACTACCAGGACATCACCGACTTACTTTCGCTAACAATGTCAAATTGACATTGATTATTGGGGATATCCAAGAGCAATTACCACAATTAAGTCATAAGGTAGATGCTTGGTTTCTTGATGGGTTTAGCCCAACTAAAAATGAAGAGATGTGGAACTTGCAACTTCTAAATGAGATTGCAATGCATTGCCATAGCAATACCACTTTCGCAACTTATACCGCAAATTCTCAAGTACGTCGTAACTTAGAAGCCGCAGGATTCACTGTGCAAAAAGGCTTAGGTTTTGCCAACAAGCGTAATTTACTCTTTGGCAAATTTAACCAACACAACAATCAGCCCACTACGAAAAAAATTCCTCGTCCATATTATGCAATTCCAGACTTCCCCACTCACAATATAACACAAAGTATTGTCGCAGTTATCGGTGCTGGAATTAGTGGCGCAGCGACCGCACGGGCATTGGCAAACCGTGGCTACTCAGTTGTGGTCTTTGAAAAAAATCCACAAGTTGCCAGTGAGGCTAGCGGTAATTATCAAGGTATGCTTTATGGCAGCTGGAGTGCCTTCGGTGGCGCAATGATGGAGTTAAGTTGTTCCGCATATCGTTTTAGCCATTACTTAATAAAAACCACTCTCATTGAACACACTGACTTTGCTTCATGTGGTTTAATTCAGCTAGGACATAATACACAGCAGGTTAAACGTAACCAACAATTGCTTCAAGCAAACTTATCTCCTGAGTTTATCTCAGCTGTTGATAAAACACAAATAGAACAACTCGCAGGTTTTGCAATTAATCAGAAAGAACTTAGTGGAGTTTATTTTCGCCATGGAATGTGGCTCAAACCACTGCGTTTAGTCAGCGAATTACTTAACCACCCCAATATTAAATTAATTACGAATTGTGAAATCATGCAGATTGAACATCATGCTGAACATTGGTTGCTTCATGAAAAAAATAATCTTACCATCCGCAAGTTTACTCACTTAGTTTTATGCAATGCTCATGCCGCAGCAGATTTAATTCCTGATTTAGCACCATTTCTGCGTAAAATTCGTGGACAAACCAGCGTAGTAGAAAATATATCCAGTTCATTAAAGACCGTTTTATGTGGGAATGGTTATATTACTCCAGAAAGTAATGGGAAATTTACTCTCGGCGCAACGTTTCAGTTTAACGACGAGTCATTAGATGTACGAGAGCAAGACCACAAAGAGAATCTGGCTAATTTCAGTAAGATACTACCCGAATTAATCTCACAAATTACAACCGATCAGCTAAGTGGCAAAGCTAATTTTAGAACTAGTACCTATGATTACCTACCATTAGTCGGACCATTAGCCAATTACGATCAATTTAATCAAGACTACGCTAAGCTCACCAAAGACAAAAATGCGTGGATTGATACGCCATGTAATTATCTGCCCAATTTATGGCTTAATCTGGCTCATGGAGCAAAAGGACTATTGACCGCATCACTATGCGGTGAAATTATTGCGGACTATATAAGCCAATCACCACTCTCATGTAGCGAAAATGTTCGCATAGCACTCCATCCTAATCGAGTATACGTGCGTAAATTGGTCAAACCATAAGTAAGAAACGCACCATTAACATTGAGGTTTCAACGACAATATTCAAATGGCGGTGAATATGTTCTTAAAAATGCTATAATCCCGAATTATTTGACTTCTATTCTTATTTTGACAAGTTTTACATGATAGCTATTTACTCGTTTATATTATCTTTTGCTGCTTGCTGGCTCATTATCAAAACCAATAGCTACCACGCCAAATTTTCTGCCGACCATGAATTAAAAGGTGTACAAAAATTTCATAAAGTCCCAACACCACGAATTGCTGGATTAGCTATTTTTGTTAGCTCTTGGTTAGTAGCATCATATGGTCTCATAGAACATGCTCTGTGGGCTAAATTTTTCGTTAAACTCCTCGTACCAACCTCGATGGTATTTGCCGTTGGTTTGGCCGAGGACTTGGTAAAAAAGCTAACCCCAATGCAACGTTTGGTAATGGTTATATTCGCCTGTTTAATTGGAGTTTATGCAGTACATATTGTCAATATGGTGACACATACTAATGTCATGATAATTGACTATTTCCTACGCTTTGAACCGTTAAGTCTTATCTTGACCATATTCATATTACTTGGTGCTACCAACGCCTTTAATATAATTGATGGTTATAATGGGTTGTGTATTACAACTTTTACAACAATTTTAATTACTTGCCTTTTTATTGCTTATCGAGTTAATTACCATTATTTAGATCAATCAATTCTGATTCTTCTCGGAGCAGTTATTGGAATTATGCTCTGGAATTACCCGCTGGGAAAAATTTTTCTTGGTGATGGCGGTGCATACTTTCTTGGTTTTATCGCAACCTTAATCTTACTTGAGCTATCGCAACATGTTCCTGACTATAGCCCATTCACATCTTTATTAATTATGATCTATCCAATCAGTGAAACGCTGCTCTCTATTTACCGTAAGAAATTTCTCCGGGGAAAATCACCATTTCAACCTGACCGATTGCATATGCATATGGTAGTTTACTACCGTCTCATTCGCCATGATCACCACAACCGGAATGCTGCGGTTGTAGTTAAAATGCTCTGGTTTATCATTCCGCAACTAATCGCAGCACTTATGCTACACAAGCAACAACTCTATATTATAATTGCTATTTTCACTTATATAACAGTGTATTTCTGGGTTTATTTTAGAATTGTTTCATTTAACAGCTTGAGAATACTACCACTAAGGCTCAGAAAGAGGTCTAATGAAATTGATTAAAATACAACATGATTTTGAAATAATGTATAATTAGAGCATTATTTTATCACCATATAAAACTATAAACAGATAATAAGATTTAAAAAAGATTACGCATCATGAAACATGCAGGTTTTACAATTATTGAACTTATGATAGCTGTTGCTATCATTGGTATTCTGGCGGCACTTGCAATACCAGCCTATCAGACTTATATAACCAGATCACGAGTTAGTGAAAGTATTTTATTCGCATCAGACGCAAAAAGTAACGTAGCACAATATTATTTGTCTACTGGAGACTTTCCAAACAACAATGATGAGGCTGGTATTCCAGCTACTATCTCCTCTCCAATGGTTGCCTCAGTTAATGTTTCAAACAATGGTCAGGTAACGGTTACTACCTCGATTAGTGGCATCACCAATGGTACTATAATATTTTCACCTCAAGCCAGTTCTTCTGGTATAGAATGGACATGTACTGGTGGAAATTTAAATGGCAACTATCGTCCTTCTAATTGCCGTTAAAAATGCTCAAGGAATTCAGCTTATATTATAAAAACTCCTGCAATTAATATTGAATAAATGACTATTTGGTAAATTATGATATCGCTCGCTATAGGAATACAATGAATAAAAAATCACAACATCTTCTTTTAATAGTTATTGCTAGTTTGGCGATTCTTGGGTATCTGCTTAGAATCAGTTATGTATCTTTTGTCACGAAAACAAAATTATCCGAAGCTTTTTTGTTAATTGAGCCGATTCAAAATGACATAAATGAATATGCTCAAAAAAATGGAGGTCTGCCGATTAGTGTCGAGCTAGATAATAACTCTTTTGGCTTACCACAGCCATTTGAAATACAAGGCACCTATATTAGCAGCGTTGTTGCACATAAAGAGCCTAATAGTGAACAAGTTGTCTTATTTGCTTATATCAATCCTACGGTTATTCCTAATTTAGAAGATGGCAAAGGAGAACCTCTGGAATCACCTTATATCAGCTTTAAAGGAAGCTACTTAGGTCGTAATATTAGTTAGGAATGCAGTTCTAATCTGGCAAAACACTATCTTCCAAGCTCATGTAACGGCAGCTAAAAACTTAGATAAATGTGTAGCACTATCCTTATTTTTTAATACATTAAAAGATTAATTGGCAAAGCACTTCATTAGAAACTCAGCAAATAGATTTTCTAAATTAGAAGCGGCTCGATTGTGACGAACCAGATAGCATGGCATTTCACCAAAGATATATTCTGGTAATACAGGCAGCAATTCGCCTGATTTAAGTTCCTGAGTCAAAAGCTCATCCCATCCACCCACAATATAATGCCCAGTTTTAGCCAATTGGACGCCATGAATAATATTATTGATATAAATATTCGCCTCATGATTAATTACGGTTTCAACTCCAGTCACCAAATTCTTTACCGGATAACTAAAACGTAAATTGCCATCCAAACCAATCAAACCAATAATTTTATGTTGCTGAATATCATCCAGTTGCCCAAGCATTCCATAGCGCTCAATATATTGAGGTGTCGCATAAAGCTTAAAGTTAAATGTTTTCAATAATCTGACTTTACTGGTTTGCGAAATTGGCATTATCGTACTAACAGCAATATTATAATCGTTACGCATTAAATCAATCGGGTTAGATGAATAATCAAGCAATATTTTAACTTCAGGATACTTATTCGTAAAGCTACTAATTTTCGGCGTAATTAGTTCATAAGATAGAGCAGCTGGCAAGGCAACTTTTAACGTTCCACGTACCGCATGCTTATTTTCATTAAAATCACTAAGTTTAACCTGTAACTGCTTAACTGGTTCTACCAAGCGTTTATAAAGTAGATCACCTTGCTCAGTTAGCTCAAAAACCCGATTGTTGCGCCGAACTAGCTCAACTCCAAGTTCTTGCTCTAAAATCTGAATCTTGCGACTAAGTGTCGCCTGACTGGTATTAAGCATTGTTGCAGCTTTAGTATAATTACCGGTTTCAACTAGCTTAATAAATAATGCTATTGTATCATACATAAACAAAACCTCCTAATTCTAGCTTTAAAGCTATCCATTATAATTTGAAGCATGATAGCACAATCACATTAAATCAATAACTGATAGAGCTAAGAGCAAATATTTATATAATTCTAAAATCACAATATAATACACACTATTGAATAATTTTTGGACCACAATATAGTATTGAGTTTGGGTTCAAACTATGACACTCTTTCAAACTAACACTATTAACATTTTTCAAATAGTTATCAAAAAATACCAGCAAGTATTGGTTAATCGATTTTGACAAATCCTGACCATTAATATGATTACTATACATAAACTCTGCTAAATTTATATCAGGTTGACCATAAACATTATACCAAAGATTAATTAAATTATTTCCGTAATAAGTCGTAGAAACGTCAGTGAAAGCACGATGAGTACTATAACTTATATCGCTTTCAAAAGGAGTCATGAGGGCTAAGTACTGATTTTCTTTTAGATTAAATTGATTTGTTGTATCAATAGTTTTTCCAAAGTCACGGTCATTAGCCGCCCTCAAAAATAGAGTCGGAATAACTGGATTATAGACATGTATTGGCAAGTCATTACTTGAGCCAATATCTAAGCTGACGTACCCTTTTAATACATTAGAGCTTTCAAGAGAATTTATATAAATTGATGTTGAGCCTAATGAGTGCCCAAACCCACCAATTTTAGAAAAATCCATATGAGAAGTTAACGAGCAAAGTCTACTATCTGTTTTTAACTTATTTAGAACAAATTTATAATCAGATAAAGCTAGTGTTAAATTAGATTTTTGAGCAGCAACTACAGCAGCAGCGCTTGATGATGACATTTTGCCATTATGAGATTGTGGAATATGTAATCCAAGAGTACCATATGATTCAATAATATTCTGATTATATGCAGAATCTATTGCAACAACAATATATCCATGGCTTACTAAATTACTAATAAAATTTAGATAACTATATGAGTTAAACCCTAAGCCAGGCTGAAATATAAGTAGTGGAAATTTACCTTTTGCAATATTTTGTTGAGAAATTACATAACTTTTCTGATCAAACATGAGTTGCTTAACATTATATGCTGCGGAAAGATTTTTGGATTCAATTATCTTATCTTTGATGTCATGATTGAGTTCTACTATATTTTTCGCCCAGTAGGAATCATAATTATTTGATATAGTAGTGGTTGGATAATAAATATATGTATCTACAACATGACAGTGAAGCGGATTATTCTGATAAAACCAGTTATCTGCTTTGTTATAGAAATAATCTGGACAGATATTAGAGTTCTGCCATAGAAATTCCTGCATGCTAACTTTATAGCTACCTGTCGGCTTTATCAAATAATCATTAGGGCTTGCAATCACCATAAAATTAGCTACCATCAATGCCAGAATGAGGAATAATTTTCTCATTACCAATCTTTCACACTTAAAAATTAGCACATAACTTATCAGCCCATGACTCTAACTTCTGACAATGCACATTTGGCACCCCACCCACCACATCAAACTGCTGGCGAAAATATGCATCGCTATTATCAACTACATGCAAAACATCAATAGATGGCATTACTTTCAACAAATTGTCAGCGGACTCAAAATAACGTTTACGCACCAACGCTTCTGCTATATCATGACCACCACGAGCAACCCGCATAGCAATCCGCTCCAGATTTAGTTCAATACTATTTAGGCCAATATAATAAGCAATCGTGTGATAGCCCTGAGTTTTAGCCGCCACAATCCGCTGCATAGTTCCGCGACCTGCTAAGGTACTTTCCAAACAAATATTCATACCACTAGATAAAGCATCATCATACATTTTAAGCGCTTGCTTGCCAGCTTCAATCTGATAAGTTCGCGGAAATTTAGCTTTATAAATCCGATTTAACACATCTGGATCAATATTGGTTTGAATATCACTTAAATTGAGATAATTACGTAAAGAGCTTTTACCACTACCATTCGTTCCCAATAAAAATACCGCTAGCGGAATACTGTCATAATTTAACTGGATTTGATTAATGATTTCCTGATTAATAATATGATTCATAACAATATTCCACTTAAAAGTTAATACACTAACCCATTGAACACATCAAAATAATTGGCAAAAGTTTTGCCGACACATTCATAATTATTAATCACCACCGGAATACCACCTACTGCCAATAATGAAAAACACATAGCCATCCGATGGTCGTTGTAGGTATCTATTGCGACATTTGGCAAAATTCTCGCTGGTGGTGTGATAGTAATTGAATCATCGGTATAACTAACCGTAGCACCAACTTTACATAATTCAGTATAAATTGCCAGCAAACGGTCAGTCTCTTTTACTTTCCAGCTGGATATTCCGTTAATCGTCGTTGTTCCTTCTGCAAATAACGCTAATACTGCAATGGTCATTGCTACGTCAGGCATATCTTCCATATTAACCGTTATCGCGTTTAATTCCTTATGCTGTACCAAAATATAACCTTGATGGTACTCAACTTGTGCACCCATCTGAGCTAATACTTTGGCAAAATTTTTATCACCTTGCAGACTCATTTCATCAAGATTATTGATTCTGGCAGTTCCATTCATTGCGCCCATCGCCAAGAAATAACTGGCAGAGCTAGCATCGGGTTCAACGGTATATTCAATTGCTTGTAAAACTTCAATTGGATAAATAGTAAAACAATTTTCAGCACTTTCTGCCACTTTGGCACCAAACATTCTGAGTAATGCCAAGGTAATTTCAACATAGGGTTTTGAAATTAGTTCATCGTAAATTTTAACTGTAATTTCTCGTTTAAGCTGTGGCAGCGCCATTAATAAACCAGTTAAATACTGACTGGAAATTTTACCACTAAGGCTAATTTCAGTAACTCCATTATCTAAAAACGGGTTGGTTTGTAATGGTGGATAACCTTCATTTTCAAGACACTCAATTTGACAACCTAATTGACGTAGCGCATTTACCAAATCTTTAATTGGACGCTCTTTCATCCGCTGGATTCCAGTTAAAATGTAACTTCCATCTAGCACGGCTAATAATGCTGTTAAAAAGCGGATTGACGTTCCCGAATTACCTAAAAATAATTCTGCGCTACTAACTGGCAATTTACCGCCACAACCATGAATTTTATAACTAGAGCACCCATTAGCATCTTGACGAATCTTTTCGCATTTAATACCTAATTTATCTAATGCCGCAAGCATAAGCTGAACATCTTCGCCAACATCAGGTACATTATGAATAGTACTAATTCCTTGCGCCATTGCGGCTAAAGGTAAAACACGATTGGCAATGCTTTTGGAACCAGGAAGATCTAAAATTGCATTGATTGATTTAGAGCTTGCGTTTAATGGTAAGTTTATTTGTTTATTGTTCATATATTTTATTCTCAAACTTTTTGATAAAAAAAGGTTGGTTTGAATTAACTTAACTCAAAAAACCAACCTCGCAATTTATAGATTAATATTACTTTATCTTGATTTAATTATATTTATGCTGACGCATCCACTTGGTTGCTATCCATTTTTCGCCCTTAATTACGGGATTACCAGCATGTAACGTTAGAGGGTCAACTTGCCCTTTTGAGTTACAATACTCAAAATAAACGGCTGCTCCCTTTTTAGGTACAACACTCACCCCTACATCAGGAAATGTTGTTTCGCCACCTTGTTCAACATCATTTAGATACATAACTAAGGTAGAAACTCTTTGTCCACCAGTCGCCAAATGCTGCTGACTACCTTTTAAATCATAAGGGAAAAAATCAAAATGCGCACGATACTCTGCTCCTGGCTGATAATTCAAAATCTGAATACCTTCACCATTTTCCATTGGCCAGTGCATTACTTCAGCAATTCGACGATCAAGCGTGGTAATAAACTCATTTTCACAAATATTAAAAAATGTCCCGGTGCTGGTACGTTCTGGATGTAGTTCTTCTTTGCCCGTCTCATTATCAACCACTCGTGAGGATTTCATACGGCTTTGAGATAGAGCAATTAGTTGGTCACACTCTTCATGCGACATTAAATTATCAAAAGTAATGATAACGGGACGCTCAACTTTAGCACCAATAAAAACCCTACGGTCACTAGTATCAATAAAATTAACATCCATTGGCACTCGCGAAGCTTCATAAATAAAACCAGATGAATTTGCACCGCCAACTAAAGCATTTGTTTTAGTTAATGGACGACCTTGCTGAATATCACTAATTGCTTGCACCGAAGCTTGTAAGGTAAATCCCTTACTCACCATGATATTTGCCAACATATCAACTGTACAACCATTTTTTAGATTAGTTTCAATCCAATTAACCCATTCTTGGCTTATTCCAACTTGAGACATCTATAAAACTCCGCAACACATAATTAATTTTAACAACTAAGCGCTTGGAGCTTCAGAATCATCATCAACTTCAGTTTCGATAACTTTCTCTAAATCAACCAACTTTTCATCTTTACCAAGATCAATTAATTTAACCCCTTGTGCTGAACGACCTGTTTCGCGGATGCTGTCTACTTTGGTACGAATTAACACACCACCAGTAGTGATAAGCATGATCTCATCTTCATCAGAAACAAGTTTAGCCGCAACTAATTTGCCATTACGCACTGACTCTCCAATTGCTTTAACGCCTTGAGTACCACGCGAAGCTAGACGATACTCTTCAACTGTAGTACGTTTGCCATAGCCGTTTTCTGTTGCAGTTAATACATTGGCTTTAATATCATCAGTAGTAAGCAATGCAACTACTTTACAACCAGCACCTAACTTAATTCCTTTAACCCCACGAGCCTGACGCCCCATACCACGAACTTCTTCTTCGTTAAAGCGCACTGCTTTACCACCATCTGAGAAGATCATAATCTCACGTTTGCCATCAGTTAAATCAACTCCAGCTAAACGATCTCCTTCATCAAGATTAATCGCAATAATTCCACGGCTATTTGGACGAGCAAATGCAGCCAAATCAGTTTTCTTCACAATACCTTGCTCGGTTACCATAAAGATAAATTGATCTTCGCTGAATTCTTTTACAGGTAGAATATTAGTAATTTTTTCATCAACCTGTAATGGCAATAGATTAACAATCGGGCGACCGCGAGTAGTACGGCTACCTTCTGGTAAATTATACACTTTAAGCCAATACATCCGACCAAGAGTCGAGAAGCACAGCACATAATCATGCGTATGAGCAATGAATAGATTTTGTATAAAATCATCTTCACGAGTCGACGCTGCAGTTTTACCGCGACCACCACGTTTCTGGGTGCGATACTCTTCTACTGCCTGAGTTTTAACATAGCCTTCTTTGGATAGAGTTACAACCATATCACGAGGCTTAATTAGATCTTCCATATCAATATCAGCAGAATCATACTGAATCTCAGAACGACGTTTATCACCAAACTGCTGTTTAATTGCTGCTAATTCATCAGCAATAATTAGATTAACTCGTTTAGGTGTATTTAAAATATCCAATAAATCAACAATTGTATCCATTACATCTTGATATTCTTTGGTAATTTTCTCTTGTTCTAAACCTGTCAAACGTTGCAATTGCATTTCTAAAATTGCTTGTGATTGTGCGTCAGATAAGAAATATTCTTTACCGTGCAAACCAAACTGAGGTTCAAGATTGTCTGGACGAACCTGCACCACATCGACACGTTCCATCATCGCTAAAACCAAGCTTGATTCCCAACTACGTTCCATTAAGCGGGTTTTGGCTTCTGGGCGCGTCATTGAAGTTTTGATAATCGCAATCATTTCATCAACATTGGCTAATGCAACTGCCAAGCCTTCTAAAGTATGACCACGCTCTTTGGCTTTGCGTAATTCAAACACGGTACGACGCGTAACTACTTCACGACGGTGATAGATAAATTCTTCTAAGATTGATTTAAGATTTAGTAATCGTGGTTGATTATTAACCAATGCTACCATATTAATTCCAAAGCTATCCTGCATTTGGGTCATTTTGTAGAGATTATTTAAAATTACGCTGGCATTTTCACCACGCCGCAATTCAATCGCCACTCGCATCCCTGACTTATCTGATTCATCACGGATTTCGCTGATACCTTCAATAATTTTTTCTTTTACTAATTCACCAATACGTTCACATAGTTTAGCTTTATTTACCTGGTACGGTAATTCATCAATAATAATCGCTTGACGATCTTTACCAATATCTTCAAAATGCGTCCGTGCGCGCATCACTACCCGACCACGTCCAGTTTTATATCCTTGATGAATATCTTTAATTCCAAAGATAATCCCTGCCGTTGGGAAATCTGGAGCGGGAATAATTTCAATTAATTCATCCAAAGTTATCTCTGGATTATCCAACAAAGCGGAACAAGCATCAACTACTTCGCTTAGATTGTGCGGAGGCATATTAGTTGCCATACCCACTGCAATCCCAGTAGTTCCATTAATTAATAGGTTAGGAATTCGTGTTGGCATTACTAATGGCTCATGCTCAGAACCATCATAATTTGGACCAAAATTGACCGTTTCTTTATCTATATCAGCAATCATTTCATGCGCAATTTTAGACATTCGAATCTCGGTATAACGCATCGCTGCTGGTGAATCACCATCGACGGAACCAAAATTCCCTTGTCCATCCACTAACATGTAGCGGAGTGAAAAATCCTGAGCCATCCGAACAATCGTATCATAAACGGCAATATCACCATGTGGATGGTACTTACCGATTACATCCCCGACAATACGCGCTGATTTTTTATAAGGTTTATTCCAGTCATTAGATAATTCATGCATTGCAAATAATACCCGGCGATGTACCGGTTTTAATCCGTCGCGGACATCAGGCAGTGCCCGTCCGACAATTACACTCATAGCATATTCGATATACGATTGCTTCATTTCCTCTTCAATGTTGATATTTACAACTTCACGGGCAAATGAAGGAATCAAAGTCGTCAGATCATTGTTCATGCGTAACCTTTTCAATTTAGTCGAAATTAATCGTGTATTTTACCATATTTAGCGCATAAAATGAGAATAAGCATAGGGATATACCCTATGCTTATTCTCATTTTAAATCAGTCAAGCTTAACTTTTAGCAACTTCAACCATTTTTTTATTTTTTTGGTTTAATTTACGCATAATAATTTCCGCTTCATCCAATGGAACCGTAATAAATGAGAATTTCTCTAAAATACGAATATCTCGCACTTTACGTCCCGGCGTTTTGCAACTTTGGTGCAATACATCCAATAGCGCACGTGGATTCATACCATCAATTTTACCTAATGCTACAAATAATTTTACATTATCACCCGATACTGCACTACGACTTTGTTCAATTTTAGCATAGCTTTCTTCTAAGAACTCATCTTGATATTGATGACGTAACAATGCTGCAATAACAGCTTGTGGATCATTATCACCCAAGATACGGCTAGCCAGTGCATTATAGCTTTTGAAATCACTCTCAGCAATAATCTCACCTAAACAAGCTTGCAAATACTCTTCTTTGGCTTTAATAATGTCTTTAATTTGCGGAACTTCTTGCTTTTTAATATCCGCTTTAGCAACCTTTTTAATAATCCCTAAACGAGACATTTCTCTTGGTGTAACAAAAGTAATTGCAATACCTTTTTGACCTGCACGACCAGTACGACCAATCCGATGCACGTATGATTCAGCTTCTTGAGGCATAGAGTAATTAATCACGTGGGTTAGATTATTAACATCAATTCCGCGTGCCGCAACGTCGGTTGCAACTAAAATATTTACAATTTTCTCTTTAAATTCAGCCAAAGTTTTGGTACGTTGCGATTGGGTGATATCACCATGTAAACAATCTACCGCATAGCTACGGTTTTTTAAATGCTTCGTAACTTCATCTACCTCAACCTTAGTACGGCAGAAAATAATTCCATAAAAATCTTGTTCAAAATCTAAAACTCGGCATAGCGCTTCAAATTTATCACCTTCACGAACTTCAAAATAAATTTGTTCGGTAAGTTTAGTGGTTAATTCTTTATTTTCTACTTTCAACGTTTTGAATTTACCCATGTATTTTTTGGCAATTTGCAAAATTGAACTAGGCATAGTAGCCGAGAAAAACAACATATTTTTCTCTTGATTGGTTGTTTGTAAGATGTGTTCAATGTCTTCAACAAATCCCATATTCAACATTTCATCAGCTTCATCTAAAACGAAAAATTCTAAATTATTGAAATTTAAAACTTTACGTTCCATCAAATCCATAATCCGTCCAGGAGTACCAACAATAATATCGCTACCTTTACGCACATTACGTACTTGTTGCTCAATTGATGCACCGCCATAAACCGCAGAAACTCTTAAATCACGTTTACCGATCAAAGAATACATTTCTTCACACACTTGAATAGCTAATTCACGCGTTGGTGTTAACACCACTGCTTTAATTGAGCCATCTTTAGTAATGCTCTCAATAATAGGAATCGAAAACGCAGCTGTTTTACCAGTACCGGTTTGTGCTTGTCCAATAATATTGGCTTTTTCACGTAAAAATTCAGGGATAACTAATGCTTGAATGGGACTAGGACTGGTAAAACCTTTTTCTGCCAAGGCGGCAACCATTTCTTCACTTAAATTAAAATCATTAAAACTACTCATTTATACTTTCCTTTCTGAGCGTGCATTATTTTTGTTCAAAATTAAACAAAATAACGCGGATTAAGTATCAACAACACTGCAGAAAGAAACTCCAACAGAGCCATATTTACTCATTTCATAACGTAATTACTCAACTGCCACAATATGAAGTAAGAACTAGAAACAAGACGACGACGTGTACAAGAGAAGTACACGAGGAATCTTGTGACGACGTTATTACGATATGGTGTGAGCAGTTATTTCATAAAAACACAAAAAACAGGCAGTATTCAAACCGCCTGTTACGATAAAAATCTTTTTAAACTAAAAACAATAGTTACACTTGTCGATGGATTTTAGTCGCACGCGACTGCGCTCCAGCCAAAATCAAGCTTTCTGCTAAATTCACATGCTTCGGTAAATTAGCATTATAAACAATCAATTCAGCAACATCACTTGCCTGCAACGGTTCAAAGCCCTGGTATACCGAATCAGCACGGGATTTATCACCATGAAAACGCACCTGACTAAATTCGGTATTTACCGCACCGGGTAAAATCTCGCTGACTTTAATCCCATGCTCAACCATCTCCTCCCGCAAGCTTTGACTGATTGCATGTACTGCATGTTTAGTTGCACAATAAACGCCACCTTTAGCATAGGATTCAACACCCGCAACCGAACCAATTGTAATAATATGCCCAAATCCCTGCTTAACCATCTTTTTGGTAACAATGCGTAGAACCGCTAAAAAACCTTTAATATTAGTGTCAATCATCGTTTCCCAATTATTGACATCATCTTCAACAAACACATCCAAACCTAGCGCCAGACCAGCATTATTTACTAAGATATCAATCTGTTCAATTGCGTCAGGCAAATGCCCAAGAGCGGTTGCAACTTGTTTGGAATTGGTAACATCCATACCAATTACAAATACTTTGATTGAATATTGAATAATTAATTCATCCTTAAGCTCTTCCAAGCGATCAACTCGTCGTGCCGCAAGGATCAAATTAGCGCCCATTTTGGCGAATTCAATGGCACAAGCTTTACCGATTCCAGAACTTGCACCTGTAATCAATACAGTTTTACCTGCTATGCGATTTTGCATTTAATCAATTCCTTATTAATCCCAATCGTGACCATCACCAAATTTAACCGTGCTTTCATAATTTTTGTAAGCATAACCGCCACCAAGATCCTGATACAATTGAACTATCGTACCTAACTGTTGTAACTTACTTTGCTGTACTACCAAAGCAGCTTGATCCATGGTTACCGCATTTTGCAATAACTGAGGTTTACTATATAAGCCTTGAGTAAAGCTTGATTCAGCTAAAGTGTAACCTAATTGAGTTGCACTATAGGCTTTAATTTGTGTGTCCATACTTACCGTTAATTGATCATGCGCTGATAAATCATTATCCACCGCAGCAAAAGCCGAACGAACGACCTGTAGATAGTTATAATATGCCGCATAGTACTGACCTTTAGCAGCTTCGATTTGACCATAAATACCAAAATTCAAAATTGGCATCGTAACAGCAGCATTTTCTACCCAATAATCAGTATTCGCACCAAATAAACCACTCAACGCATTTGCTGCAGTACCTCCTTGACCAGTCAAACTAATCGTTGGAAAGAACATTGAAGTTGCAACTCCAATATTAGCATTAGCCGCAATTAACTGTTGCT
>ERZ650309.206-NODE-206-length-29482-cov-8.294695_pt1 | contig 29482 bp, 33 predicted proteins | sample MGYA00376245_ERZ650309 | MGnify/ENA primary metagenome ERZ650309 (study PRJEB26733, sample SAMN07839294) | wastewater metagenome | biome: urban; feature: wastewater treatment plant; material: waste water | place: USA: North Carolina | collected 2016-04-26 ...
TATCCCAAACAACGGTTGTTTCGCGTTGGTTAGTAATACCTATGGCTGCAATTTGTTGTGCAGTAATACCACTTTGCTGTAAAGCTTCTCGACACACTGCCAGAGAGGATTGGGCAATTTCTTCAGCATCATGCTCTACCCAGCCATCAGCAGGAAAATATTGCTTGAGTTCTAGTTGTGCGCGAGCAACAGCCTGCCCTTGTAAATTAAAAATAATCGCACGGGTACTGGTTGTGCCTTGATCTAAACTTAATAAATATGGCTGCATAATAAGTCCTGTTATATGATTTATGACTTTATTTAGGACTTACGCGGTTATCGCTTATTTGTTCGCTAAACAATCGCTTTTAGAGCAATTTTTAGTTCACAAAACGCGCTAATTTCAGTGAAATGCGTAAGTCCTATTAGTGCTATGCTAAACATAGCGTCTTAAAAATTTTAGCGATTGAATACTATTTTATGAAATTTGTCTTGTTAATTACCGCCCCAATTGAGAGTAGCAACGCATGGCATGCTTATTATTTCGCCAAAACAGCATTGGAGCAAGGTCATCAGGTATCGCCTTTTTTTTATAATGAGGGAGTTACGGTTGCCATTCGTTTGATACTGAACCATGATAACGCAAATTCACTAAATCAATGTTGGCAAAATTTGGCCAAACAACATCAATTAGAATTAGCCGTTTGTGTCGCTGCCGCATTACGCCGTGGCATCACCGATGCAGATAATGGCCACCGCCACCACTTACAAGGTGATAACCTAGCCGATGGCTTTATCTTAACAGGCTTAGGCACGTTGACCGATTTAATGATTAATTCCGATAGATTTTTACAGTTTTAACATGAAACCATTATTTATTCATCATACTTCCCCGTATCACGGTCACCATGCTCAAGAAAGTTTAGATGCTTTATTAGTGATGGCAGCTTTTGGCCAAAATCCCAGTGTTTTATTTCAAGGCGATGGTGTATGGCAACTATTGGCTAATCAGCACAGCGAAATCATAGGCAAGCCGTCTATTATTGCCCAGCTAAGTGCTTTAGAACTCTATGACGTTTCGGAGGTGTATGTTGATGAGCAAAGCTTATTAACACGCAATTTAAAAGCCGAACACCTCGCTATAGACGTACAAATACTTTCACAAGAATCCTTAAAAGATTTTTTTCAGCAACACAGCCCTATTATTCGACTTTAAATCATGCCTACCCTTCATTTAATTAGCACAACGCTTAATCACGAACTTTATCAGCAACTTATTACTATTTTATCTGATGATGATGTTTTATTATTCACAAATCAGGGAGTGTATAATTTGCATCCTCAGCAGGATTTATTAAAAAAGTATCGTTGTTATGCCTTAATGAGTGACTTACAAGCTTATGGTTTATTAACCTTAGTTGAGCAAACTTCTTGTAAAATAATTGACTATCCTGAATTTGTGCAATTAGGAATACTATATGAGCGCAGTATTAGCTGGCACTGATATTGGTGTGGATGAAGAAGGTTATTTGCTTAATCATCACGATTGGACACCTGACATTGCCACACAACTGGCACAACAACAGCAATTAATTTTGCATGACGAACACTGGCAAATTCTTTATGCTATTAGAGACTTTTATCAGCAATACCAACGCTCACCCACCACAAGGGTATTATTAAAATATTTAGGGCAACAATTAGGTAGCGAAAAAAGCAGTAGCATTTATGTGATGTCTCTTTTTGGTGATGGTACTCCCGCCAAAACGGTTGCTCGCTTAGCAGGGTTACCCAAACCCACCAACTGTATTTAGGATTTTAACAACATGGTTATGAAAAACATCTATCGTGATGTTGAACACCCTTTTGCACAATATATTCGCATCATTGGCAAAGGCAAAACAGGTAGTCGCTCATTAAGCTTTGAAGAAGCACAAGCCGCGTTTGCGATGATTGTGCGTGGCGAAGTGTTAGAAGCGCAACTTGGCGCATTTTTGATGTTGTTACGGGTAAAAGAAGAATCGCCCGAAGAACTGGCAGGTTTTGTGGCAGCCACACGCGAATGGCTACAAGCCCCACAAATTGCCGTTGATTTGGACTGGTCATCTTATGCAGGCAAACGCAAACATTATCCGTGGTTTTTGCTTGCTGCGTTAGTATTAGCCGAAAATGGCGCGCGTATTTTTATGCACGGTGCTAGTGGTCATACTGTTAATCGTTTATACACCGAAGAAGTGTTACCTGTCTTGGGTTATGGTTTGTGTCAAACATGGACAGATGTAGAGCAGCAGCTTAATCAAAAAAACTTTGCGTATATGTCTTTGGATGCTTATTGCCCGCCTTTAGGCAATATTATTCAATTACGCAATATTATGGGTTTACGTTCGCCAGTACATACCTTAGCGCGATTAATTAACCCATTAAATGCTCAATGCTCATTACAAGCGATTTTTCATCCTGCTTATCGAGAGTCACATCAACAAGCAGCTAAATTATTAAATTATAGCAACTCGATGGTGATTAAAGGTGAAGGTGGCGAATTTGAGCGTAATCCTGATGGGCGTTGTTTGGTTAAAGGCATAAAAAACGGCGAGCTTTACGATTTAGAATGGCCAATGATGTTTGAACAGCGTCATCAAGCCGAAGATGAATTTAGCTTGGACGATTTTATTGCGGTATGGCGTGGCCAAAAAGCACATGAGTATGGTGAATCGGCAGTGATTGGCACATTAGCACTGGCTTTGATTGGTCTACAACGTTGTAATGATCCAGAAGAAGCTTTAACCCTTGCTCAGCAATGGTGGCACAACCGAAAAGCCAAACAAAAAATCAAAGCTGGCGAACAAATGGATTTGTTTGCTTAGTTTATCCTCTAATCCTACGCATTATTAACAATGCGTAGGATTAGAACGAATCGCTAACAATGCCTGTTCTAATGCCGACCAATCTATATTATCTACACTAATAATCTCTAAGCGACTATCGAAGGACTCGGCACAACTATTAAAACTGGCATCAACAGCCGTTAAATTCACTACCAACCAACCTTGATTAGTATGAATAACTCCCTTTACGCGTTGTGCCTTAATCGCAAATAATAAATCCATTAACGCATGGTGTTCAAATTGCCAATCCACAGGAAAAATCCAACCACCAACATAGGTGTCTAAGGCTTGTTGGTGATAATGATATGGTGGTTCAACAATGTCTATTGATGCTGTATTTTGAACGGCATTTAAGCGTAAATTATCGTGCAATAAAGAGCGTTTGATCACAGGCACTTGTTGGCGTTTATAGGCTAATAACTCATAGTCTAATTGGCCGTGCTCAACAAATACCGTTTTTGCATTGGGTGATGGTAATTGCTGTGCAAAATCTAACATTAATTGTTTTTGCTCTACATTTAACAGATCCGCTTTACTAAACACCAAAACATCCGCAACCTCTACTTGAGCAATAAATGACTCATGTTCACGTACTCGTTGGTCTTGATATTGTCGGGCATCAATCAAACACAAGACTGCTTCAAGTTTTAAAGTGCTTTGCCAATGACTAGCACTTAAACTATCAATAATTTGTTTGGGATGTCCTAAACCTGTGGGTTCTATTAACAGCCGTTGTGGTTTTGCTTTGGCGAGTAATTGCGATAACGCCACTTGCATCGGCAAGAAATTGGCACAGCAAATACAACCACCTGCCACTTCTTTAATAAATACTTCTTGTTGCTGCCCGATTAACGCTTGATCTATACCTATCTGACCAAACTCATTAACCAACACCGCCCAACGTTCATTTTCGGGTTTGCTTGCCAATAGTTGTTGAATTAACGTGGTTTTACCTGAGCCTAAAAAACCTGTGATGATGTTGGTGGGAATAGCCGATAAAATAGGCTGCATAATTACTCTCTCTAATTAACTAAGCTTTGAACCCATTGCAATTGTTTGGGCAAACAAATATTTTTTAGATCATAATTCTCAACAGCGAATTGGCGGGCATTTTGGCTCAATTTGTCTGACTGTGCTTTATCGGCTAATAACTCAGATACGGTATTTGCTAAAGCTTTTTTATCAAAGAAGTTAACCAATCTGCCTGTTTTGCCTTCAATAATCGCTTCTTTTAATGGTGGAGTATCACTCGCCACAATCGTACAACCTGCACTCATTGCTTCTAACAAGCTCCAACTCAACACATAAGGATAAGTCAGATAAATATGTACCCTAGATAATTGTAATAACGCAATAAATTGTGGATACGGCACTTGGCCTAAAAAGAAAACTCTAGACCAATCTACTTGTTCTTTAACTTCATTAATAAAGATATTTTTCCATGTTTGACCTTGTGGGGCTTCTTTACCGTAGCTCACCCCATCTGCACCAATAATTAATACTTTTGCTGTGGGTCGTTGGCGCAAAATATCGGGCAAAGCGCGCATAAAAATATGATAACCCCGATAAGGCTCTAAATTACGCGCAACAAAGGTAATCACTTCATCGTTTCGACTGAGTGTAATCTCACCCTGAGCATTCTTAAAATTCATTTGTATCGTTGGATTGGGTTTAATTGCTTGGGTATCAATACCATCGTGAATTACGGTAATTTTGTCTCTAAACGGCTGTGGAAAGGTACTAGCTTGCCAATGAGTGGGAGAAATACCTGCATCAGCAACTTCGAAGTGCAATAAATTATTCGTATTTTTGACTCTAATTCGACATTGGTCGGTTAAAGAAGCAGGAAACTCAGGGTCAAAACCTACATCTGCACCTTGAGCATGATAATAAAACTCACTATAAATCGCTAATTTGGCAGTTGGCCACACATCTTTGACAAATAAACTTTCGCCCCATCCACAATGAGCAATAATCACATCAGGCGTAAATCCTGCTTTTTTTAACTGCATAGCAGCATAAAAAGCCGCTTCACCTCTAATCACTTTAGTTTCTATATCTGTTATCCAAGGATGAATTTTTGGCGTTGAACCGCGCTTGGCAGCATAGGATAACATTTGCACGCCTTGCCAATTTTTTGGCATATCAGAGCGCATATGCATTGCTAGTACTTGATTGTTTTTATCAGCCGCCAATACTGGTGCAAGATGCTTAAATTGAGCAGGAAAGTTTTGATGAATAAATAAAATGCGCATGATAAAAATTATTGTCCATATTGTTATCAGAGGCGCATATTAACCAGTTATTACCATTCAGGAAATGGGTCTGATAAATTATTGCGCCCTTTCCTGTGCCTAGTATTATCCTAAAACTATTATTGGGTGAAATGTCGACGTTATTATTAGATGGACAACAGGTGATTCCACAACGATTAATCAATTTAGATTTTGATTTTAAAAGTTCTACTTTAGCTCAGGCTTTGCTAAACAACGCGTAACGAACCCGATATTTAACATGACCAAAAACTTCTGTCCAACCGCGTAAGTTTTGTATATAGGTGTTTAAGTTGGCTTGCCACCATTGTTTTTGATTAATATAAAAACCATCAGGAAACTCTGTAGGTGCAGGAATTACATTAAATCCAGCTTGCCTAAAAGCTAAAACAGAACGCGACATATGCCAAGCATCAGTCACTAAGACAATTTTTTGTATATTGTTCTTAATTAATAATTGTGCTGAAAATTGGGCATTTTCATGGGTATCATAGCTATTATTTTCTAACCAAGTTGCTGCTAAGCCAAATTGACCTAAGGTATTGCTCATACCATAGGCGACTTCCATTCCTGATAAAGCAATAGGCAATCGTGTTTGTTTAGCTACATACGCACCATACTGTAAACGCGCTGTTGATGCACCTCCCGATTGATATTGATTATTATATTCACCCCCTCTATACAAACCTCCACCTAAAATCACAATTGCTTGTGGTTGTTGTTGAATAATTTGTTGCACACTTAAAGGAGGATATTTACCAATAATCACAAAAATAATCTGGGTCATTAAAGGCGTTGCAAATAAATAATTGCTTATGATTGCTGATATGATTAAACAATAAGCCCAGCGTTTACGTTGGTAATGTAGTGCTACCAAAGCAAACAATAATAGAAAACTGATAAAAACAGGAAAACTTAATAAAAACTTCATCAATTAACATCAATAAATAAAGGCTCTAAATATTCTACAAATCCTTGTAATTCTTCTTTATTTAATTGCGGCACTAGTTTTTTAATTGCTGCATGAGAGGCTTTATCAATAGTGACGCCTCCTAAATCAGCAATTTTTCGGGTAACAAAACCTAATTTTAAAGGTTTGATTGACTCCACATAAAAATAATGGTTAGCCAATGAAGAAAACTCTAACATCGACTCCATGAGTTTATGTTTAACAGAAACATCACCAAGTTTTATTTGTGCAAAACAATATTTATAACTTTGTGCTAAATGCTCTGGCACAGGAAAACTTATATATTCTTGATCGTTAATAACTAATTTACGCGCACGAATTTGTGAAGTCAACGGCGACATTTCCTCACTGTTCATCTTTGATAAGACTTGTTTAATTAAGGTATGCGCCGTTGTTTTAATCGCACTAGCAACATTATGCAACACCTTCACCGCAAAAGCCTCTTGATCCATCATATGACTATTTCCTAAAACCATTACTTCAATAATTTTATCAGTATAGTCATTGGCAATTTGAATCAATAACTGATTTTGTGGCTCTTTGCTGTTTTGCTCAAAATTAACCAGTAATTTAGCAAAATTTTCACGTAATCCTTGTGGGCAAGGTATTGCATAATAAGTTGTCATTGCTGATTAACGCTCTACTAACATTGCTTTAAAGTAGGCAGCAAAATCTTTAAATTGCTGGTCTGTTAAAGATGGGATCAATTTTTCAACCGTAGAATTACTTTCTTTTTGAATTAATCCACGAGTGACACTTGCACCTTTACGATTAATCATACCTAAGTTTAATACCGCAACAAATTCATCAAAGAAAGATACGATACAAGCTTCGTTAAATACTTTCATCGTTTTAACTAACTCTTGAGCCACAGCCTTACCATTACCTGATTCAATTTGCGTAAAAGCATTCATAAAATGTTGATATGTTTCAGCATCTAATTTAAAACCAATACGAGCAATATCATTAGGTAATGCTAAAGAACGTGCACGTAAATAATCAGCACGTTTGTTAACTTCGGCATTATCTGCCTTACCTAACATGAGTTTTAACATACCATGCATGGTTTTCTTTAAAAAACCACCTAAAAACTTTAACAAACCACCGCCATCACCATCGCCATGATGCTGCATTAAATCAACTAAATTTAATAACAAAACATCAATGATTTCATCAGTTAATTTTAAAGAAATCTCATTAGCTAAATGATATTGTGCTTCTGGTGCTTTATTAGCTAAATTTGCTAATAATTTATCAATGTCTGCTTTTAACCCTGTACTGGGTTCAAAACCAAAATAAGTTGCCATTATTTTTTCCTCTTTGGGTTGAGCTTAGGGATATTTTCCTTAATTAAGATTTGAATTTTGGCAAGTGTACTGTTGATTAGCAAGGTAAACTTGTGAACAAATGACAAAAATTCGGTTTTTTTAAACAATTGTCTAACAAATAACAAGCGTTTATTGCCGTGCTAAACGCTGGAACTCAACAAATGGCTGGCAATTGCTACGGTATGGATTAATATCCAAGCCTCCACGTCGTGTGTAGTGTGCTTGCACTGTCAATTGTTGTGGTTGGCAATATTGCATAATATCGGTAAATATTCGCTCAACACATTGTTCATGAAAATCATTATGTTGCCTAAAAGAGATCAAGTAACGTAATAAGTTTTCGTGGTTAAGCGCATAACCTGTATAACTAATTTGCACACTGCCCCAATCAGGCTGATTGGTGACAGGGCAATTGCTGCGTAACAAGTGCGAATAGAGCGATTCGGAGACAATTTGTGCGGCGGGTTGACAACTGAGTATGGTCGGATTTAACACATAATCATCACATTCAATCTCTAAATTATCCAAACATTGCCCTTGTAATTGGCGGAGTTGATACGCATTATCTACAGCAAATAATCGTGCTTTGACGGGAGCTTGCGCGGCTTTAGACAAGTCCGTTTCTAGCAAAGATAAAAACTCTTTTTGATTATTAAACTTTTTAAAATTCAAAGAATTAAAATAAAGTTTTAAAGATTTAGATTCAATTAAAAACGCAGAGGTACAAGGGACTAATAACTGAACAATTGCCACTTGTGGTTTGCCTTTAGCATTTAGCCACGAAGCTTCATAATTATGCCAAACATCAACCCCCTGAAACGGCAAGTCTTTACTTAATGCTAATTCTTGACGTCCTTGGCTGCGTGGTAATGGACACAATAATTGTGGGTTGTAATCTGAGGCGTAATCGGTTTCTTGACCTAAACCAGTTTGCTGATAATTAAAACTCATGCGATTACTCCTTCATGCCTCGTCCTGAAGACAACAAACGTAAAGCATAAAAATATAAGCCAATGGTTAAGGCCGTCATCATTGTTAAAGAAAGGCCAACATTAACATCACTTACCCCTAAAATGCCGTATCTAAAGGTATTCACCATATAAACAATTGGGTTAAATAACGAGACGTTTTGAAAGAATGGTGATAAATTTTCGATTGAATAAAACACCCCACCCAAATAGGTTAATGGCGTTAAAATAAAGGTTGGCACAATCGAAATATCATCAAAAGATTTAGCAAATACCGCATTAATAAAACCACCAATTGAAAACAATGTGGCAGTCAGAAACACAGAGTAAATAATCACTAATAGATGATGCAGTGACAAATGGGTAAAAAATAAAGAAAGTATGGTCACAATTAACCCCACCAACAACCCACGTGCCACGCCACCCAACACATAACCCGTTAAAATAATATGATGTGGCACAGGCGAAACTAACAATTCCTCAATACTGCGTTGAAACTTAGCACTATAAAAACTGGACACCACATTTGAATAAGAGTTGGTAATCACCGACATCATAATCAAACCGGGAACAATGTATTGCATATAGTCAAAACCACCCATTTGACCAATACGACTGCCAACAATATTGCCAAAAATGACAAAATATAAAGACATGGTAATGGCAGGTGGTAACAATGTTTGCACCCAAATTCGGGTAAATCGGCGGATTTCTTTGGTTAAAATAGTCTGTAAGGCAATATAAATTTGCTGATTAGTCATAATAAACTCGGATTATTTGTTGAGATTTTTCTCAACCATACTGACAAATAATTCTTCTAAACGATTGGATTTATTACGTAAACTCAAAACATTAATTTGCATTGCATTGAGTACATTAAATACCTCATTCAGCGATTGGCTTTTGTTTACCGCCACCTCTAAGGTTCGTTCGTCAATTAATTTAGTCGGAATATTGTCAATGTGTGGGGCTTGGGCTAAGGGTTCACGCACATCCAATAAGAAGTGTTCAACATCTAGTTTACTGAGCAAAGTTTTCATGTCGGTGTCTTCAACAATTTGCCCTTTATCAATAATGGCAATACGGCGACACAACATTTCTGCTTCTTCTAAATAATGGGTGGTTAAAATAATCGTTGTGCCTTGTTGATTGATTTCGGTTAAAAACTCCCACATCGACCGTCTTAACTCAATGTCCACGCCAGCGGTTGGCTCATCCAAAATCAATAGTTTTGGCTCATGCACCATCGCACGGGCAATCATTAACCGTCGCTTCATCCCCCCTGATAACATCCGTGCTTGTTGGTCTTTTTTATCCCAAATACCCAGTTTTTTGAGATACTTTTCGGCACGTTCATAGGCTAATTTTTTATCAATGCCATAATAACCTGCTTGTGTAGCGACAATATCAACCACTTTCTCAAACTGACCAAAGTTAAACTCTTGTGGCACAACGCCCAGTTGTTGTTTCGCTAAAGATAAATCTTGGTCTAAGTCATAACCAAATACCGAGACATTACCTGTGGTCTTTTTGACTAAAGAACTAATAATGCCAATCGTTGTTGATTTACCTGCGCCATTTGGCCCTAAGAGCGCGTAAAACTCGCCTTGTTCAACACGTAAATTAATACCTTTTAAGGCCTGAAAACCATTTTTGTAGGTTTTGGTTAGATTCTCGATCACTAATGCTGTTGTCATGCTGCTCTCTATAAATAATCTGCCAAGCTGACTTGACCCTGTATGCCACGCCATAAGTAATATAGGGACGAATTATCAAACCACAACCATGCACCTTCCATCATCCACGGCCAATCTTCCTCATTAATCTGCGTTTTCTGCAAAAGATGATAAATAAAAGCAGCAATAATGGTGTCATGTGACACATGAACAATTAAATTTCCTGCTGTTTGTTGCTGTTGGCTTTGATAAAAATGTTCAATTAATTTAGCAGCACCTTCTTTGGGCGACAAAATGCCTTCCATCATGTGTTGTAGATGATGATTAGCAAATGCGACTGGCCCCATTTGCAAAAATAACGGGCCAACATGACGAATACTATGCACAAAACAACCCGGTTCAACTAAGACTTTGGTTTGCTCAATCACCAACTCTAAACCTGCACCTCTAGCCATCGCTAAGGCAGTATCCACACAACGCCCGACTGGACTGGAATAAAAAGCACTGATTTTTTTGCCTAAAGTTGCACCCCATTGCTCAGCCAACAACACACCTTCTGGCGTTAATGGCAAATCATAACTAGGCACACCATTGTTGGGTGCTAACTCTCGTAGGGAATGACGGGTAAATAAAATAACAGGTCGATCTTGGGGAATTTGCGCTAAAGCAGGTTCTAAACTTGGGTGTAACATAATCGTAAATCAAACAGCAAATGTGATTGTTGCTCAGTATAACGCATCTACTTATCTGCTCTTTTTTATTTTCAGGCTTTTTTGCATCCATTTACTATTTTTTGTCGTATCTAAGTCAATAGCCTGTTTACGCAAAATTACATTTTGTACTATACAAAAATTTGCATAAAAACCAAAAATAGGCTATTAATATCCAAACAGCAAATTTTGTATAGGACAAAAAATGAAAATTGCAGTGATTGGTTCAGGAATTGCTGGCTTAAGCGCAGCATGGTTATTAGCCAACAAACATCAAGTGACGGTATTTGAGGCCAATCATTATGCTGGTGGTCATAGTAATGCGGTAGATGTTCAACTTGATGGTCAACAAGCTGCGGTTGATACTGGCTTTTTGGTATTTAACGAAAAAACTTATCCCAACCTAATTCAGTTATTTTCTTTACTAAATTTGACGATTGCTAATACCGATATGAGTTTTAGTGTTCGGTTAAATCAAGAAAAACTCGAATGGGCTGGCAGCAATTTAGCCAGCTTATTTGCCCAAAAACGTAATATTGTTCGTCCAAAATTTTGGCAAATGATTAATGATATTTTACGTTTTAATCGTCAAGCATTACCTTTATTAGCTCTAGCCAAAGCTGAACAGTTAAGTTTAGGCCAACTTTTGCACCAAGAAAAATACAGCCAAGCCTTTAAAGATTGGTACTTATTGCCTATGGGTGCGGCAATTTGGTCAACACCTTCGGCAGATATGTTAGATTTTCCTGCCGAATCCTTTATTCAATTTTGTTTAAATCACGGTTTATTACAAATCAGTGATCGACCACAATGGTTAACCATCAAAGGCAGCTCTCGACAATACGTTAAACAACTCTGTGCTGGCATTGGGGATGTACGTTTAAATACGCCTGTTATGGCAATAAGCAGCCATGAGCATGGCGTGCATATTCAAACTGAACACGAACATTTATCCTTTGATAAAGTTATTTTGGCTTGTCATACCGACCAAAGTTTAGCCCTACTCCAATCCCCTACGCCCGAACAACAATCGCTATTGTCTGCAATTCGCTACGCGCCTAATCAAGCTTATTTACATACTGATAGCTCAGTGATGCCCAAAAATCGCCAAGCGTGGGCAGCATGGAACTATGCTCAACACAGCGAACAGGACAAACATCAAGCAGTTGCCGTAACTTATTGGTTAAACAAATTACAGCCTTTACCTTTTAGCACACCATTGTTTGTCACACTCAATCCTTGTCAGCCGATTGATGAACAACACATTTTGCAGCGTTTTGACTATGCCCATCCACAACTTGATGCTGCTGCCTACAAAGCACAACAACAATTAGCTCAGATTCAAGGCAAAGATCATTTGTATTTTTGTGGTGCATGGGCAAGTTATGGCTTCCATGAGGATGGCCTTAAATCGGGAATGCGTGTTGCAAAATTATTAGGGGCAGACATTCCTTGGCAAGCGGTATTGGACTAACACTATGAATAACTGGTTATATATTGGTCAGGTTGCTCATAAACGTATAGGCTTAGCTGCTCATCAGTTTAGTTATCCTGCTTTGTTTATGTGTTTTCCGCTCAGTGCGCGTCATCAACTTTCGCGGGCAGGCTTTGGTTATAACCGTTTTAATTTATTGTCTTTTTATGAACAAGATCATGGTAATGGCCAAGATGCCGAACAATGGATTAGACAAATTTTAGCCGACAAAAACTTAGACCAAATCGCTAATGGCGAAATCTGGCTACAAAGTCAACCGCGTGTTTTAGGCTATGTATTTAATCCTGTTAGCTTTTGGTACTGCTATGACCAACAACAACAGCTTAGAGTGATTTTGTGCGAGGTTAATAACACCTTTGGTGAACGTCATTGTTATTTACTCACTGCCTCTCATCATCAAGCAATTGATAACCACACCACTTTAAATTGCGAAAAGATTTTTCATGTTTCACCCTTTTTTGCGGTTGAAGGTGAATATCAATTTCGTTTTGTTCATCGGCAAAACACACGCACTGTGGCGATTAAGTATGTTGTTAATCAACAACTCACCCTAAAAACCGTGGTCACAGGCCAAGCCCAAGACCTGAACTTTAACAATATTTGCCAACAGCTCGCCAAATTAGGTTGGACAACGGTATTAGTTGTCGCGCGTATTCATTGGCAAGCCTTAAAACTATGGCGTAAAGGTGCAATTTTTCATCGCAAGCCATTACCCCCACAGATGGAGATTAGTTCATGAGTATTCCTTCCGCCTTGTTATCTAATCAAGTGCCATTTAAAGCGACATTATTTTTAAAAATGTTGGATAAACTCGAATATGGCTCGATGCGTCTGACTTTACCTGATGGAGAAAAAATCTTTTTTAATGGCAAACACGCAGGGATAGAAGCTGATTTACACATCAAAAATTGGCTTGCTGTGAGTAAGATTTTACAAAGTGGTGATATTGGCGTTGCTGAAGCTTACCGTGATGACTGGATAGATAGTGACAACATGCTTAATGTGTTGTTATTAGCCTTAGCCAATGAGCAAGCACTGGATAAAGCTTTATATGGTAGCTTTTTGGGAACATTAATTTATCGGGTTAAACACTGGTTAAATCGCAACACCAAAGCCAATAGTAAAAAGAATATTCATGCGCATTATGACATTGGTAATGACTTTTATCGTCTATGGCTCGACTCATCAATGACTTATTCCTCAGCTTATTTTAGTGGCCAATCTCAAAGCCTAGAACAAGCACAATACGCCAAATACGACCGTTTACTCAAACAGTTAAACGTTAAAGCAGGCGATCATATTTTAGAAATTGGTTGTGGTTGGGGGGCTTTTGCCGAATATGCAGCACGCGAATATGGTTGTTTTGTCACAGGTATTTCTTTATCTAAAGAACAATTAGCTTATGCCGAACAACGTATTGCTAATAAACCTTATGCCAATCAAATTCATTTTAAGTTTTGTGATTATCGTGATTTGCGCGGTAAATATGATGCCATTGTTTCTATTGAAATGTTAGAAGCAGTAGGTGAACAATGGTGGCCAACTTATTTTGCCAAAGTAGCTAGTTGTTTACGTCAAGGCGGCAAAGCAGCGATTCAAACCATTACCATTAGTAATGAGCGTTTTGATGACTATCGGTTAAAAACTGATTTTATTCAACAGTATATTTTTCCCGGTGGGATGCTGCCCTCACCCGAAAAACTCTATCAACAAAGTCAACAAGCTAATTTAACCATCACCGACTTTGTCGATTTTGGTCTAGATTACGCGCACACTCTCAAATTATGGCGTGAAAGTTTTGATGCACAACTTCCTCAAATTCGTGCTTTAGGTTTTGATGAAGCCTTTATTCGTATTTGGCGTTTTTATTATTGGTATTGCGAGGCAGGTTTTTTAACCAAACGAACTGGTGTTTGCCAAGTGTTACTCACCCGAGAATAACATCATGAAAAAATTTGCTGCAATCAGTGCTTCCTTATTATTGAGTGCTTGTATGACTAATCCCATGGAACAGTATAAAAACACCACCCCTAGCTTAGATTTAAAGCAATATCTCAATGGGGAGTTAGAGGCTTGGGGGCAGTTTCAAGATCGCTCAGGCAAGTTAATTAAACGTTTTCATGTTGATATGACTGCCACATGGCAAGGCAATAAAGGCGTTTTAGATGAAAAGTTTAGTTATGACGATGGCAGCAAACAACAACGTATTTGGTATTTAGAAGCAACAGGCCAAGGTCAATACATTGGTCGTGCTGACGATGTGATTGGTATTGCTAAAGGCCAAGTGTCAGGGTCAGTTTTAAATTGGCAATACACCTTAGCTTTGCCCGTCAATGGCAAAGTTTATCATGTTAATTTTGATGACTGGATGTATTTGCATGATGATAAAACCTTAGTTAATCGTGCAGTCATGTCTAAGTTTGGCTTTCGTTTAGGTGAAGTCACCTTATTTTTTCGGAAGAAAAGTTCATAAATACCCTATTAAATCCTACTACTAACGAGGTAACAGCTATGTTACTACCCATCAATGCTGTTGAACGAGAAACAGGTATTTCTAAAGAGTTATTACGCATGTGGGAGCGGCGTTATGGTTTTCCTCAACCACAACGTGATGCACAAGGTGATCGTGTTTATCCCACCGAGCAAATCAATAAACTGCGTATTATTCGTCGTTTATTAGATGCAGGTTTTAGACCCAGTAAAGTGATTAATTTGGAAATGCCAGCCCTAGAAGAGTTAGTCGGTTCTAGTCATGGCAATCCTAGCCCTGCTGTACCTAATAATATTGAATCGGAATTATTGTCCATTCTTAAAGGTCGTGACCCTTACCGTGTCCGTGAATACCTCAATCACCAACTCATTAGAATGGGCTTAGAATCGTTTATTTTAGATTTAGTGCAACATACCAATAATTTGGTGGGTGATGCGTGGATGTCTGGCCAAATTGAGATTTTTGAAGAGCATTTATATACCGAAGAAATTCAAAGTTTGATTAAGCAAAATATTGCCTTATTGAGACCTGCAAGCCAAGCACCACGGATTATGCTCACTACTGCACCTGATGAATTACATACTTTAGGCATATTAATGTTAGAAGCTTTATTTAGATTAGACCAAGTAGATGCCATCTCATTTGGCGCACAAATGCCAATTCGTGAAATTGTTCAAGCAGTACAAAAACATAAAATGGATGTGGTGTGTTTATCATTTAGTGCTGCATTTCCTACTAATCGTGCCATCGACTTTTTAGAAGAGTTACGTTTTCGCTTACCACTCAGTGTACAAATTTGGGCAGGCGGTGGCGGTATGCGTAACACACGCCGTCAAATAGATGCAGTACAAATTTTTCACGATCTGCCAGCAACACGCCAAGCGGTTTTGCAATGGCGTAGACAAAAAGGTTTAGATTTAAGACCTATCGTTAGGTAATAAACATGAAGCATTTAATGTGGTTTCGTGCCGATTTACGCACCATTGATAACACCGCTCTCACCGCTGCTTGTCAACATCCACAAGCAGAGGTGATCGGCTTATATTTTATCAGTGCGGAACAATGGCAAAAACACCATACGGCTGGCTGTAAAGTTGAATTTGAATTAGCGACTGCTCAACAACTTAGCAACCGTTTACAGCAATTAAATATTCCATTAATTGTCATAAATAGCCTTAACTTTAATTCCCAAACAACTGATTTAGTTGATTTTTGTCAAAAAGAAAACATCACTCATGTTTTTTATAATAAGCAATACGAAATTAATGAATTACAACGTGATGCTCAAATTGAGCAACAACTGAGACAATTGAATGTTCAGGTATCTAGTTTTGATGACCAGTGTATTGTGACACCATCGCGTGTATTAACCAATGATGGCCGTTTTTATACTGTTTTTACTCCCTTTAAAAAAACGTGGTTACAACATATTCAACAAAATGGCATTCAGGTATTAACTGCCCCACAAGCACGAAAATTTCTGTCAAAACAACAAGCTACATCCATTCCTTCACATTTAAGTTCATTTAGTTCACACATTAGTCAAGAAACGGCACAACTTTATTGGCCTGCGGGTGAAGAAGCGGCTCTAAAACGTTTAGATATTTTTTGCCAACATCATATTCGTGGTTATAAAGATAATCGTGATTACCCATTACATCCCGAAGGTACTAGCCGTTTATCGCCCTATTTAGCGGTTGGTTCAATTTCGGCTAGACAATGTTTTCAAGCGGCAATTAATGAGCAACAAGCTTATGGTCATAGTGACGGTATTGATTGTTGGATTAGCGAACTAGCATGGCGTGATTTTTATAAACATTTAATGGTTGCTTATCCGCATTTATGCAAACACAAAGCCTTTAAAGCCAATACTGATAATATTGTTTGGCGACATGACCAAGCCGATTTTCAACGTTGGTGTGAAGGAAAAACTGGCTTTCCGATTGTTGATGCGGCGATGCGCCAACTAAACACCATTGGTTGGATGCACAACCGTTTACGCATGGTAACAGCCATGTTTTTAACCAAAGATTTGTTTATAGATTGGCGTTGGGGCGAACGTTATTTTATGGAACATTTAATTGATGGTGATTTGGCAGCCAATAATGGCGGTTGGCAATGGAGCGCGTCAACAGGTAATGATGCAGCCCCCTATTTTAGAATTTTTAACCCTGCACTACAAAGCCAAAAGTTTGATGCCAATGGCGATTTCATTCGCCGTTATGTGCCTGAACTCGCTCATTTAGACAGCAAAACCATTCACGAACCACACGGCAAACAACGACAATTATTTTTAGATTACCCATTACCGATGGTAAATCATAAACAAGCGTGTGCCTTTGCAGTTGAGCAGTTTGAAAAAATAAAAGCGACCTAAGTCGCTTTTAAATGTTTCAATGTAACACTCTGGGGCTTGGTTTTTTACCACTTAAATCTTCCAAACTGCCAAACATTTGCAAACGATCATCATTAAACAACTCCATGTCTGGTGCTAAAATTTTGATATAACGATCAAAATATAAAATTTGCTTAAATAACAAAGCAAACGCACGTGGGAAACGAATGCCGTGCTTTTCTCCAACAGCGACAATTTCCAACATCAATTGGTTAATTTCATTGTCGTTAACCGCGCCATTTAACACACTGGTTGGATCAACCACAGTAAAAGCTTGATAAATCACTTCTAAATCTTTGGCTAAATCAGTTGTGTTAACTTTTTGGCTGGTCATACCAATTTTCATCATCGAATCGGCCATTTTTTCAAAGTCACCAGTGCCAATTGACTCCATAAAAGCCATCGTTGCTGACCATGTATCTGGCTTAACGCGACCGACAATGCCAAAATCAATAAAACCAATACGGCCATCGGTTAATACCATTAAGTTACCTGCGTGCAAGTCGGCATGGAATGACTCACAAAACATTAAACTGGAAAACCATGTGTTCATGGCATTAATTAAGGTATTTGCAGGGTCTTTAGCATAACGTTTAATGGTTTCTAAATCGGTTAATGGCACACCATAAAAACGTTCCATCGTTAACACGCGCAAACTGGATGCTTGTGGGTACACTTGTGGCGCAATCGCTAAAGGATTATTAGTGGCCTTTAAAAACTCGTTAAATTGTTTGATGTTTTCGGCTTCTTTATAAAAATCAACCTCTTCCATCATACATTCTTGAATTTCCGAGACAATGGCTGATAACGAAGCAAATTTAATTTTTGGAAATAAACGTTCAAAAATACGGGTTGCCCAATAAATAAAGTTTAAATCCGTTAATAAAATATTTTTAACATCAGGCTTTTGCACCTTAATAACAACCGATTCACCTGTGATTAAAGTTGCTGCATGAACTTGGGCAATAGAAGCAGACGCTAATGGCGTTTCATCAATGGTTGCAAATACTTTGTCTAAGGGCTGTTTTAATTCTTCTTCAATTACTTGACGAATATATTTAAACGGCAAGGCTTGGGTTTTATCTAAACAATATTGAAATTCATTGACATATTCAGGCGGAAATAATGAGGGTGAACTCGCCACAAATTGGCCTAACTTAACGTAGGTTGCCCCTAATCTTTCAAAGGTTTGGCGAACTAAACGAGGTGTAGGTGGACGATTACCACGCAACCAACTTAATCCTGTGGTTGTTAAAATGGCCGTTGTTTCACCAATGCGAACAATCCCTTTTAAAGCATTACCAAACGTTGCATAACGATTCATTTTTTCACCTCTTTGTTTTGGCCACACACGGGACAAGCGGGATCTTTGCGAAATTTGAGTGTGCGCCATGTGGGCATATCGGCGTCCCATAGTAGTAACTTGCCGTACAACCCCTCTCCTAAACCGCTTAAACATTTTAATGCCTCATGTGCTTGTAAAGTTCCCATGACACCAACCAAAGTCGCCAAAACACCAGATTCGCTGCAAGTCATACTTTGTTCATCGGCTTGAGGATACAAACAGCGATAACAAGGACGATGCTCATGCCCACCATCAAACACCGACAATTGACCACTTAAACCAATAGCAGCTGCCGAAATCAATGGTTTATTGGCTTGTACACAAGCCGTATTCACTGCATCACGTGTGGTAAAATTGTCGCTACAGTCCAATACCACATCAACCTGTTGCACAATGGCCAATAAGTTATCGACATTTAAAGCATCAAGCATTGGCCTAAGGACAATATATGGATTCACTTGTTGCAAATGTTTAGCCGCTGCTTGGGCTTTTGCTAAGCCAATATCGCTATCTCGATATAACACTTGCCGTTGTAAATTAGAGACTTCCACCGTATCAAAGTCGGCAAGCCACAACTCGCCCACACCCGCACTGGCCAAATATAAAGCAGCAGGACAACCCAAACCGCCCATACCGACAATCAAAGCTTTAGAGGCTTTAATACGTTCTTGAGCAGCAATATCCCATTGGGGCAACATAATTTGGCGGTTATAGCGGAGTAACTCGTCATCTGTTAGCATTTTTGACTCTATTTAAGACTTATGCAGTCTTGCTACGGTATATCTGTCATTTCCACCAAAATCTTGGCCTGTCATAATTTGGCTAAATCCTGATGCTTGTAACAAATCACGCACCGCTTGGCCTTGGTCAAACCCATGTTCTAACACTAAATAACCTTGATCGCATAAAAACTTGCCCGACAATTGGACAATATGTCGCAAATCGGCTAAACCTTGTTCAGCGGCTACCAAAGCGCGTTGTGGCTCGTGACTTAATGCCTGTAAATGGGGATCATTTTCGATAATATAAGGGGGATTACTGACTATACAATCAAATAAACCAGTCAATGGCTCAAACCACGAACCTTGCACAAACTCAACATTGGGAATTTGATTTTTTTCAGCATTTTGTTGGGCAATTGCTAAACTTTGTGGATATAAGTCAGTTGCCACCACAACCCATTCAGGGTGTTCTTTGGCAAGGCTTAAGGCAATCGCACCACTGCCTGTGCCCAAATCAACCACACGCCACTGTTTACCCTGCCCCAAAGCCAGGACTTTTTCGACGACAGATTCAGTATCTGGTCGTGGGATTAATACTTCGCGACTAACCGATAAATTCAATGTCCAAAAAGCACGTTCACCCAATAAATAGGCTAGTGGAATGCCTTGCTCACGTTGTTGCAAATACTCATTAAGCTGATTTAATTCAACGTCTGTTAATAATGAATCTGGCCAAGTACGCAAAAAAGTCCGATTTTTATTAAGCACATGGCACAACATTAGCTCTATTTCTAAAGCAGCATCTTCGTTGCTTAAACGCTGACGGGCAAGGTGTTGGAACTGTTGAATACTTAAAGTCATTTCAGATTAGCTTTCATCACTAGCCAATGCTGCCAATTGGTCAGCTTGATGTTCACGTGCTAAAGCTTGCACCACTTCGGTTAAATCACCGTCCATCACGGCATCTAAACGATACAAGGTTAAATTGATACGATGGTCAGTGACTCTACCTTGAGAAAAATTATAAGTTCTAATTCGCTCCGAACGATCACCACTACCCACCAAATCACGACGCATACTAGCAGTAGCTTGTTGTTGTGCTTCACGTTGACGAGACTCTAATTTAGCCGCTAACCAACTCATTGCTTTAGCACGGTTTTTATGTTGCGAGCGCTCTTCCTGACATTCAACCACAATACCTGTTGGAATGTGGGTAATACGAATAGCTGAGTCAGTTTTGTTAACGTGCTGACCACCTGCACCACTCGAACGGTAAGTATCAACACGTAAATCGGCAGGATTAATTTCAATCGCGGCTTGTTCTTCAGGCTCTGGCATCACCGCCACCGTACACGCAGAAGTATGAACACGACCTTGGGACTCAGTTTCGGGAACACGTTGTACGCGATGTGCACCCGACTCAAACTTGAGCGTGCCATATACACCTTCACCACTGACACGGCTAATCACCTCTTTATAACCGCCATGCTCACCTTCGTTGCAAGAGATCACTTCTACTTGCCAACCTTGACGCTCCGCAAAGCGAGAATACATTCTAAATAAATCGCCTGCAAAAATAGCCGCCTCATCACCACCCGTTCCCGCTCTAACTTCCAAATATACAGGACAAGTATCATTCGGGTCTTTTGGAATCATTAACACATTAAGCTGTTCAGTTAATTGATCAATACGTTTTAATGCCGCATCAATCTCTTCTTCAGCAATTTCTTTAAATTCTGGGTCAGTTTTCATTTCTTGTGCAGTGGCCAAATCTTGCTCGGCCTGACAAAATGCCTGCCATACTTGGGTAATTTCACCTAACTCACTGTGTTCACGGGATAATTTACGAAATTTTTCGTTATCACTAATCGTGCTACTGTCAGATAATAAGGCGGTCACTTCTTCATAACGTTCGCTTAACTGTTCTAAGCGACTACGGATAGATGCTTTCATAATTAACTCAAAATTTTTTCGTGTCTCGTTAGTGAACAATCACTAGGGAGTGTATAGAAGTTTTATAAGATACAGATAAGTTGTTTGACCGACTATTCGTTTTGCTGCACACCTAACAACTCAGCCGCCCACATTAACTTATCATGAGCGTTGTTTGCTGCTGCTTGTTTGAGTTGGACACTCGGGGTATGCATCAATTTATTGGTCAAATTACGAGATAAACGCTCTAATACGTCATGAGGATTCACACCTTGGGCTAAGGATTGTTGTGCTTTAGCAATTTCGGCTAATCGTAATTCTTCAACTTGCTGACGATAAGCCATCACCAAACCACTGGCAGCTTGGGCACGTTGTTGATGGCCAAATTCTATGGCACATTGTTCAATTAATTGTTCGGCTTGTTGTGCTGCTTGTTGACGGGCACGACGATTTTCTTCAATGGTGCTTTCTAAATCATCAACGGTATATAAATAAACATCTTCTAAATCATCAACTTCGGGTTCAATATCACGTGGAACAGCAATATCAACCATAAAAATCGGCTGATAACGACGCTTCTTTAAGGCGCGCTCAACCATACCTTTACCAATCACAGGCAACTGACTACCTGTACAACTAATAACAATATCTGCTTGGGGCAAAACTTCGGCCAAATCGGCCAGTAACACGACTTTTGCACCACCCAACTCTGCTGCTAAATTTTCAGCACGCTCTAAACTGCGATTGGCAATGGTAATGTGTTTAATACCCTGTTCTTTAAGATGCTTAGCCACCAAGCTAATCATTTCACCTGCCCCAACCAATAAAGCATTAGCTTTGGTAAGGTCGGTAAAAATTTGTTTGGCTAATTGCACTGCCGCAAAACCAATCGACACAGGATTTGCACCAATCGCCGTTTCGGTACGAACACGTTTTACTGCAGCAAAAGCCTGTTGAAAAATTCGATCTAGCTGAGAGCCAACTGTTCCTGCTTGTTGAGCATGTTGATAAGCAACTTTTACTTGGCCAAAAATTTGTGGCTCACCCAATACCATTGAATCTAAACCAGAGGCTACACGCATCAAATGACGTAAAGCTTGTTGATCTTGATGTAAATAAATAGATGTTTGTAATTCTGTTAATGAAATTTGTCGCTCTTGACTTAACCATTGCAATAATTTTTGGCTATCATTGGCAATACCATAAAACTCGGTACGATTACAGGTTGAAACGATCGCCAACTCACTAATCTCTGCACGAGCACAAGCCACCTGCAAAGCCTGAGGTAAAAACTCTGGCAAAAACGCAACTTTTTCGCGTAAATGCACAGAAGCTGTTTTATGATTAATGCCGAGCGCGATAAAACCCATAAAAGGGAAACAACAATTAGCTAGGGGGTGGTTATTGTGCGCGAAAGCAGGATTTTTTTCAAACGGATTACAAACAAGGGCAACATTTTTGTTTATAGTCAGCCAAGCAAGTTACTTAAAACGGGATTAACACCATTACCATGAACAAAACATTGGTTAAGATTTATCGTACAACAGCGTTGATCACTCTCACATTAGCCAACTTCAGTTATGCAAACACACCGCAAAATAATCATAACTTGAGTTATGACAGTTTATATGGATTATTACTGGGCGAAATAGCTCTACAACGCAACCAAACTAATCTTGCTTTGGAACAATATAGTCAACAAGCACAACAAACTAAAGATAAAGCCATTATTGAACGAGCATTACAAATTGCCAACTTTTTACAAGATAATGAACAAGGTTTAAACTTAGCCAAGCTCTGGATAGAAACAACGCCTAAAGATCAAAAGGCTTATTATCAGCTGGCTTATCATGCGCTCAAAAAACAAAAATATAATCAAGCCATTGAAGCGATAGATAAACTATTATTACTAGAGCCTGAATCAGACTTAGAAGCTCTTTTTTTAAGTGCTTACCCAAGCCTTCCCGAACAACGCAACCAACTTTTAGACGCGATTCAAAATTTAAGTAAAAATTATCCTGATAATCCTCATCTACTATTTGCACATGGCTTATTGGTCGGAGAAACAGGCGACTATAAACAAGCCTTAATTTTTATTGAAAAAGCTCAAAAGCTCAATCCGCGGAGTATTCCCACGGTTTTATTACAAGCCCGATTGTTGACACTCAATAAACAAAGCGATAAAGCCATTAAACTGCTAGAACAAAGCCTACAAAAAACACCTAATAGTCCTCAGCTTAACATGCACTACATACGAGCTTTAATTAATGATAAACAATATAACGCTGCCGAAACCAAACTAGCGCAACAACTACTAAGACAGCCTCAAAATACAGAAATGTTACTCATGCATGCCTTGTTATCTTTTGATAACCAACATGATGAACAAGCCATTAAAAGTTTTAATAAACTCATTGTTTTAAATAGTAATGTTGACGAAGCTTTTTATTATTTAGCAATGATTGCCAAACGACAAAATAATTTGAGTCAAGCAGAATCATATTTTAGCCAAATAAACGATGGTGATCGTTTTTTAAGTGCACAAGTTGAATTAGCCAGTTTAAGAATTAAAGATCAACGTGATGTGCAAATGCGCCAACAATTTAATGAATCTCGACAGCAACACCCCGAAATTGCTAATACACTTTATGCTGTTGAAGCCGAAATTTTGCGAGATCATCAACGATTAGATGAAGCTTATGCTGTTCTTGCCGATGCCATCAACAAATTTCCTCAAGATAATCTGTTATTATTTAGCCGTGCATTATTAGCCGAAAAGCGAAATGATTTAATTCGGTTTGAACTAGATATGCTCGAACTTCTTAAAAGAGACAGCAAAAATCCTAGTTACCTCAATGCTTATGGTTACACCTTAGCAGACAGAACAAATCGACTTGAAGAAGCTGATCGTTATTTGCGCGAAGCGATTAAACTAAAACCCAATGATCCCGCTATTATGGATAGTGTTGGTTGGTTGTTGTACAAACAAGGCCACTTATTTGAAGCATTGACGTATATTAAAAAGGCTTATGCCGCATCCAAAGACGAAGAAATTGGGTTACACTTAGCTGAAGTTTTATGGGTTTGCGGTTTTAAAGCAGAAGCTGCTAAAATTTGGCAGGAACTTTTGACGCAAAAACCAAATAGTGAAGCCGTTTTGAAGCATCGCGCGCAATGGGAGAAATGAAGCGTGAGACATTTTTTTACTGCTACCAGCTTAATTTTATTAAGTGGTTGTGCTAGCCAATCTGCAATTTTACATTATAAGGAAGCTTATACTGTCCCTACACCTGCACCAATCGCCGAACAACATCCCTTAGCCAAACTCGAAATTGCTGAAGATGTTGATACAGTTCAATTACCAGAGTTAAAACCACAAAGTATGTGGACGGCCTCTGGCAAGCTTGCTGTTAAAATGATTGATGAAAACGGCAGCAAAAAAGGTGGTAGTGCTTATTTTAATTGGCAACAAGACACTCAAGACTATCGTATTATTCTAATTGGCCCATTAGGTCAAGGACGCACAACATTAATTGGCAATAGCAAAGGCGTTATTTTGCAAAGTGCTAAAACAGGTGAAGTCACGGCACAAACACCAGAAGCATTATTTGAGCAAGCTTTTGGCTGGACAGCCCCAGTTTCTTATTTAAAATTTTGGCTTGAAGGGCGCCCTGCGACAACTGATGCAGTATTGAATTATACAACATCAGGTCAACTCGAAAGTGTGCGAGAAGGTAATTGGCAAGCTGATTTTAAAAATTATCGTTATATTAACAGTCAATTTTTACCCCAAAAAATTGTTGTCACTGGCCCCAATGTTAATATGACGGTTTTAATTAATGAGTGGCAACCACAGATTGTAGCAACTCAATAATGACGACCATTACTTTGCCCTCTCCTGCAAAACTCAACTTATTTTTGCACATCACAGGACAACGTGCCGATGGTTATCATAATCTACAAACTATTTTTCAGTTTGTAGATTATGCTGATACCTTAACATTTACGTTGCGTGAAGATGGCATGATTACCCTAAGTCCTGCTTTGGCTGATATTGCCAGTCAAGACAACTTAATTGTTAAAGCAGCACGCCTGTTACAGCAGCAAAGTCAAAGCCATCTTGGTGTAGATATTCATCTAAACAAAATCATTCCTATGGGTGCAGGCTTAGGGGGAGGCTCATCTAATGCGGCCACCACACTATTAGCATTAAACATCTTATGGAGTTTGCACTGGCCAAATGAAAAACTGGCTCAGTTAGGTTTATCTTTGGGTGCTGATGTCCCAATTTTTGTTTATGGTCGCGCAGCATGGGCAGAAGGTGTTGGTGAGGCTTTAACCCCCCTAGAGTTACCCGAACCTGTCTATGTTGTACTCAAACCTGATTGCAAAATAGGCACTCGTGAGATTTTTACCCATCCAGCATTGACAAGAAATACACCGCCTATTACAGTTTCGCCCCACGCTGCACAGCATGGCCAAAATGACTGTGAAGCAATAGTCAGAGAGTTATATCCTCCTGTTAAAAACGCACTATTGTGGTTAAAACAATATGGCAATGCCAAACTTACAGGCACAGGTTGTTGTATCTTTGTTGACTGCTCAACTGTTGAGCAAGCCAATAAAATATTAGCAAAATCAACAGTTGACGGCTTTGTGACAAGAGGCTACAATTTCTCTCCTGCACACAAAGCATTGCAAAAATATCTCTCTTAGGGGTGTCGCCAAGCGGTAAGGCAGCGGGTTTTGATCCCGCCATGCGTTGGTTCGAATCCAGCCACCCCTGCCATCTTCTTATTATTAATAGCAATCAACATTTAACAGCCGTTTGTTATCTTGTTAATGCTACTTTTTGATAGTGTAAAGCAAAATGCCTAATTTGGTCGTCTTTACTGGCAATGCCAATCCTGAACTCGCACAAAAAGTCGTTGACCGTTTACATGTTCCTCTCGGCAGAGCGCAAGTCACTCGCTTCTCTGATGGGGAAATTTCTGTCGAAATTAATGAAAATGTTCGTGGTAAAGACGTCTTTATTTTGCAATCTACTTGCGCACCTACCAATGACAATTTAATGGAATTAATTGTCATGGCTGATGCTTTACGTCGTGCAAGTGCTGGCCGTATTACAGCAGTTGTCCCCTACTTCGGTTATGCACGCCAAGATCGTCGCCCACGCTCTGCACGTGTACCGATTACTGCCAAAGTAGTTGCCGATATGATTACCTCGGTAGGCATTGACCGTGTATTAACGGTTGACTTACACGCCGACCAAATTCAAGGTTTTTTTGATATTCCTGTTGATAACATTTACGGTTCACCTGTGTTATTAGCTGATTTACAAAAACAATCATTTGATAATTTAATGATCGTTTCGCCTGACGTAGGTGGTGTAGTTCGCGCTCGTGCGGTTGCTAAACAGTTAGGTGAAGTTGATTTAGCCATTATCGACAAACGTCGTGCCCGTGCTAATGAATCTCAAGTGATGCACATCATTGGTGACGTATCTGGCCGTGACTGTATTATTGTTGACGATATGGTTGATACTGCTGGTACATTGTGTAAAGCTGCCGCTGCTTTAAAAGAACATGGCGCACGTCGTGTGGTTGCTTATTGTACGCACCCTGTTTTATCAGGTGCAGCAATCAAAAATATTGTTAATTCCGCAATGGATGAATTAGTAGTCACTGACACCATTCCTTTATCTGCTGAGGCAGTAGCCAGTGGCCGTATTCGTCAATTGTCTTTAGCGCCATTGTTAGCCGAAACAGTTCGTCGCATTAATAATGAAGAATCTATCAGCGCAATGTTTGATTTATTCTAATCATAAAACGATTTTCTCAGGTACTTTTTAAGTGCCTGTTTTTCTAAGTATCACGTTTAGGTGATACTAATAACCTCAGTATCTGGTCGCAAGATGCTGAACTTTTGGAGACTATTATGTCCGCTAACTTCAATTTAACGGCTGTTAGCCGTAAAGACGAAGGGAAAGGTGCGAGCCGCCGCCTTCGCCACGCTCAACAAGTTCCAGCTGTTATTTACGGTGCAGGTCAAGCCCCTCAATCTATCGCTATTCCATTTAAAGATTTGGTTAAAGCCTTAGAAAGCGAAGCTTTTTACTCTCACATTTTGACTTTAACTATTGATGGTCAAGAACAACAAGCTGTTATCAAAGCATTACAACGTCATCCTGCTAAAAACATTCCTATGCACGCTGACTTCTTACGCATTGATGCAACACACAAAATCACCATGAAAGTGCCTTTACACTACCTCAACCAAGAATCTTGTGTTGGTGTAAAAGCTGAAGGTGGTGCAATTTCTATTATTGCTAACGATGTTGAAATCGCTTGTTTACCAAAAGACTTACCAGAGTTCTTAACTGTTGATTTTGCTGCTGTACATATTGGTACAACTTTACACTTATCTGACATTGCTTTACCAGCAGGTGTAGAGATTCCTTTATTAGCACAAGGTCATGACTATGACCAACCAATCGCTAACGTTCACAAAGCTTAAGGTGAACTAAGCGATGGCGGGTTTGCAATTAATTGTTGGCTTGGGTAATCCAGGTTTAGAATATGCGCAAACTCGTCACAATGCGGGTGTTTGGTATGTGGCTGCCTTGGCAGAACAATATAACATCCGCATGACCCCCGAAAGCAAATATTTTGGTTTAGTCGGGCGCGGTCAAATTAACGGACAGGAAGTTCGTTTATTAATTCCCACCACATTTATGAATCGTTCTGGCCAAGCCGTTTCTGCGCTAGCCAATTTCTTCAAAATATCTCCTGATGCCATGTTAGTCGCTCATGACGAATTAGATTTACCTGTGGGTAGCATTCGTTTAAAAACTGGCGGTGGTCATGGTGGTCATAATGGCTTACGCGATATTATTAGTGGTTTAGGTAATCAAAATAATTTTCACCGTTTACGCATTGGTATTGCTCATCCCGGTGATGCTAAATTAGTGTCTAATTACGTGCTTGGCAAAGCTCCTTCTGCCGAACAAGAAAAAATCGAATCTGCGATTATTGCTGCTGTCAAAGTCACCGATTTAATGACTAATGGCAATCTAAACAAAGCTATGAATCAATTAAATGGTTTTAAGGCTTAGACGAATAATCATCAGTTACTGTCTCAACATCTAAACTTTGTCTAATACTATTCATTAAACGCCAATCTACCACCAAACTTGTCATTTCGTTATAATCTACATTAAAGCAAAAGCCTAAAAATCAAGGATTTAATCAATGTCCTTTATCACGGTCACCTCGCCACATCAAAATGGTCAACAACGCACTGCATGGGTCATGCGCCAAGTGTGTTATGCTACTTTACCCGCCTTAGCAGCGTTAACTTTTAGTTTTGGTATTGGCTCAATCATTAACGTGTTGTGGTGTGTTGCCATTGCGCTCATTTTAGAAGGCATTTGCTTAAAGCTGCGTAAAAAAAATCTTGAATTTTATTTAAGCGATGGCTCAGCAGCCGTGACTGGCTTGTTATTAGGTTTATCTATCAGTCCTTTATCACCGTGGTGGTTAAGTGTTATTGGTTTAACTTTTGCCATTCCGATTGCCAAACATTTATATGGTGGCTTGGGACAAAATCCTTTTAACCCTGCAATGATTGCTTATGCTTTATTATTAGTGTCTTTTCCTGTGGAAATGACGCGTTGGCCAACAGGCATGAATTCGATTGATTCGACATTACATATTTTTTTAGATCAATATGGTGCTGTTGATCTAACGACGGGGGCAACACCACTAGATAACTTTAAAACCAACCACCACAGCCCAACACTGACATGGTTAGCTAATGGCAACATTGATCTTCCTGAATCAATGCTTGTGAATGTGATGTTTGCTTTGGGCGGCTTGTATTTATTAGCCAGAAAAATTATTACTTGGCATATTCCTGTCAGTGTCTTAGCCTGTTTAACTGTGTTATCAACGTTGTTCTTTATGATTGATAACCAACATTATGCTTCACCCATGCTGCATTTATTGACAGGCGCAACCATGATTGGCGCATTTTTTATTGCTACCGACCCTGTCACTGCTGCCACTTCCAATGGTGCTCGTTTAATTTATGGTGTGGGAATTGGTATGTTAATTTATATCATTCGCACGTGGGGTGGATATCCTGATGCTGTGGCTTTTGCGGTGTTATTAATGAATTTGGCTGCCCCGATGATTGATCATTTATATCAACCACGCACTTTTGGCCATCAAGTCAACGTGGTTAAATGGCGTAATAAATCATGAATCTACGCGAAAAAAGCTTAAAAAGCGGCTTAATTTTGGCATTATTTGC
>ERZ650309.208-NODE-208-length-29278-cov-7.133833_pt1 | contig 29278 bp, 30 predicted proteins | sample MGYA00376245_ERZ650309 | MGnify/ENA primary metagenome ERZ650309 (study PRJEB26733, sample SAMN07839294) | wastewater metagenome | biome: urban; feature: wastewater treatment plant; material: waste water | place: USA: North Carolina | collected 2016-04-26 ...
CGAGTTCTGCGCCACAAATGGTTTTGCTTACTTTTGCCGAAACAAAAGTAAGGCCTGCCGCAGGCAATACCCATAACTCCTATCCTAACAAATATCCACCATCAACATTTAAACATACACCTGTTGTATAACTGGCTGCGGGTGATACTAAATACAATACCGCACCTGCCATTTCATTAGGCTGAGCAATACGATTCATGGGCACATGTTGTAACACCGATTTCACAACTTGCTCATTTTTAACCAAAGCTGAGGCAAATTTGGTATCGGTAAAACCCGGTAATAAAGCATTAACACGCACGCCCATGCCCGCACATTCTTTGGCAAAGGCTTGGGTCATTGACATGACAGCGGCTTTGGTAATCGAATAAATGCCCTGAAATAAACCCGGAATCACACCATTTACCGAAGCCACATTAACAATCGCGCCGCCACCGTTTTTCGCCATCAATTTTGCGCCATACGATGACATAAAAAAGTAACCGCGAATGTTGACGTCTACAGTTTTTTGAAATGCATTGACATCGGTATCGACAATCGAACCAAAATGCGGATTGGTTGCAGCATTATTGACCAGAATATCTAAACGACCATGTTTAGCCTCAATTTGGGCAAAAATGGCTTCGATTTGTGCCATCTCACCAATATGACAAGCCATTGCTTCGGCTGAGCCACCTGCATTAATAATATTATCAACCACCATCTGACAACTTTCGGCTTTACGGCTCGAAATAATCACATGTGCGCCATGTTGGGCTAATAACTCAGCAATCGCTTGGCCAATGCCACGACTTGCACCTGTCACTAGGGCTATTTTTCCAGATAAATCAAAGGTATTTGCCATTGTCATTTTTTATACTCCAGTAATCTTATGTATTTTAAATCCCCCTAGCCTCCTTTACTAAAGGGGAACTCCCTCCTTTTTTAAAGGAGGGTTGGGGAGGATTTAACGATAGGTAATCAATTCTGCTTGATGCTGTTGTTCTAAATGGCCATGACTATTGAGATAGCTAAGACTGAGTCGCTCGCCACTAAACAACAGCTTAGTCACACCCGTATTGACCAAATTCCAATTAATAGCAAAGGCTTGTTTAGGGTCTAAGGCCAATAACTGCTGCACAATCGCGGTAATTGTGCCGCCCGACGTAAACACCCAAATATGACGTGCATTCGCTGCTTCAGCACGCACTTGTGCTAAGGCTTGCCAAGTTGCCTGTTGAAATGCTGACCATGTTTGTTGGTAATCATGGTCATATTCGCCACTTAACCAACGGTCAACTGCCGCACTAAACAAGGCTTGAAAAGCTTTACGCGGCTGTGGACTGGCCGCTAAAAACTGTGCCATTGTGCTATGTTCGGCCAAATCAGGACGATAACGATTTAAAATCTCAACATGGTCAAACTCATTAAAACCCGTTAAGCTTTGCCAAGCATTTGCTGATAAATTATCAGTCATTGCCAAACAATGTTGTGCGGTTTGTAAATGCCGTTTTGCCTGCCCTAAATAGACTTTTTCAACAGGTAAATGACAATCTTTTAACCATTGGCCAAGGAGCTGGGCTTGTTGCTCACCACGCACTGATAATTGGTCGTAATCCGCCGCGCCAAAACTGGCTTGACCATGTCGCACCAAATAAATTGCCGCCATTTTTTACCTCAAAACTTATAATTTAGAGTTTACGATTAAACCTAAACAACGTTGCTCAAGATAATTGACCATTTGGCCAAACATGGCAAATTGGGCATTTTTGCTTTGGCCATGATAAAAACGATAATAAATTTGTTGGGCAATCACCGCTAAACGGAACAAACCATAAATACTATAAAAATCAAAATTATCGACTTGATAACCTGTTTTTTGGCCATAATAATCAATCACTTCTTGGCGCGTTAACATACCTGCCAAATGGGTGGGCTGACGACGCATCATTTGCATCACCCCATCATCATCCGCTTGCACCCAATAAGCCAACGTGTTGCCTAAATCCATTAATGGGTCGCCCAGTGTTGCCATTTCCCAATCTAACACACCAATCACTTCTAAAGGATTATTAGGGTTTAACACGACATTATCAAAACGGAAATCATTATGAATCAAACAAGTAGCCACATCTTGACTGGGCATTTTGGCTTTTAACCATGCCATCACGTCCGCAAAACTCCCCACATCGGGCGTGCGTGCTTTTTCATAACGGTCTGTCCAACCATCAATTTGTCGTTTGACATAGCCCTCACCTTTCCCCAAATGACTTAAACCTGCTGCACGATAATCCACTTGATGCAATTCAATCATTTTATCAATGACATTAATGCACAACTGGCGAGTTTGCTCAGGGTTTAAATTGAGTGATTTGGGCAAGTTTTGCCGAGGAATAATGCCTTTAATCCGTTCCATGACATAAAAATCGACATCCATCACCTCATCTGCATGGCTACTCGCCAATACGCTTGGCACATAAGGATAGACAGGTTTTAGTGCAGTCATAATTTGTGCTTCACGCAACATATCATGTGCCGACTTAGCTTTATGGCCAAACGGTGGACGACGCAAGATCAAGTCACGATCGGCATACGCTAACAAATAGGTTAAATTTGACGCGCCACCTGCAAACTGTTCTAAACGTGGTTCACCTTGTAAAGACGGCAACTGACTTTTTAAAAATTGGTCAATACGGGTAATATCTAACTCTTCACCCTGACGCACCGAACCTGCTTTGTCTAAAAGATTGTCCATACTAGTTATGCTCCTGCCAATTTAGCGATTTGCTTTTTATATTCTAATTTGGCAATCAAGGCTCTATGCACCTCATCAGGGCCATCCGCTAAACGCAATACTCGTGCATAAGCATATAATGCCGCCAAGGGGAAATCATCGGACAAGCCTGCACCACCATGAATTTGAATTGCCGCGTCCGTTACTTGTTGGGCAACATTGGGCGCAACCACTTTAATTTGAGAAATTTCACTCATTGCCCCTTTTACACCCACGGTATCCATCATCCATGCTGCTTTTAACGTTAATAATCGTGCTTGCTCAATCGCCATGCGACAGTTAGCCACAATATCTGGATTTGCGCCTAATTTAGCGATAGGTTTACCAAAAGCCACCCGTGTTCCCGCACGTTGACACAACAATGTTAAAGCACGTTCAGACGCGCCAATCGCACGCATACAATGATGAATACGGCCTGGCCCTAAACGCCCTTGTGCAATTTCAAAACCACGTCCTGCCCCTGCAATAATGTTACTAATCGGCACACGCACATTAGTAAAGGACACCTCACCATGTCCTGACGGCTCATCAAAACTGGAAAAAACAGGCAACATTCTTTCTACTTTGACACCTTGAGCATCAATCGGCACTAATACCATCGAATGTTGACGATGTTTTTCGGCTGTTGGGTCGGTTAAGCCCATAAAAATCAAAATTTTGCAGTTGGGATGACCAATGCCTGTACTCCACCACTTGCGGCCATTAATCACCACGTCATCACCATCAATAATCGCGGTAGCTTGCATATTGGTGGCATCACTTGAGGCAACATCAGGTTCAGTCATACAAAATGCCGAACGAATCTCACCGCTTAATAATGGCAATAACCATTGTTGTTTTTGCTGTTCAGAACCATATTTAACCAAGACTTCCATATTGCCTGTATCGGGTGCATTACAGTTAAATACTTCGGATGCAATAAAAGACGTACCCATCATTTCCGCTAAAGGTGCATAATCACTATTACTTAAACCTGCGCCATACTCTTCATCAGGCAAAAACAAATTCCACAAGCCTGCGGCCTTCGCTTTGACTTTTAATTGCTCCATCACTTCAGGCTGCCGCCAATGTTGATGATTTGGGCTATGACTTAAACTTTGAAAATAGGCCGCTTCGGCAGGATAAACTTCGTCACGCATAAACTGTTGCAAACGTGCCAGATAATCTTGGGCTTTGGCAGAATAAGAAAAATCCATGATTTTGTTCTCTGTGCAATAAATTTGCATTGAGCTTAGACCGCGTTCTATCATCTAGCAAATGAATAGTTTGCATGGACAACTATCAATATGCTGCATATTAGTCGGGTGGATTTGAATTTATTTATCGTCTTAGATGCTATCTATCGTGAAGGCAATATTACCCGTGCCAGTCAAAAACTGCATTTAACTCAACCTGCGGTCAGTCATGCCTTGGCGCGTTTACGTGAACTCCTCAAAGACCCCTTATTTGTGCGGCAAGGCACACAGATGATTCCTACACCCTACACTCGCCAATTGATTGTACCCATTCAACAGGCTTTACAAAGCTTTGAGCAAAGCATTAACCAAGAACCCTTATTTGAACCATTACAGAGCGAACGACATTTTTATTTAGGCTTACGAGATGTGTTAGAAGCGTCGATTCTGCCGCCGTTATTACAACACCTACAACAGCACGCGCCGCATATTTGTTTATCGAGTGTGCGTTTAGACCGACAAGATTTAGAGAGTGAATTAACCGCTGGCCATATTGATTTTGCTTTAGAAATTCCTTACGCCGTCAGTGATAGCATTGAACATTTGCCTGTAGTCAGTGACCAATTGGTTGTCGTTGCTCGTCAACAACACCCTGCATTAGCTTTAGGCTTAAATTTAGAAAATTATTTAGCCCAACGTCATATTATGGTATCAACACGACGTAAAGGCTGGGCATTGGAAGACGTAGAATTAAATAAAGCTGGCTATAAAAGAGACATTCGTTTACGTTGCCAACATTATTTTGCCGCGTGTCGCGTGGTAAGTGAAACCGATTTATTATTAACCATGCCCGAGCAATATGCGCGCTTAGCAAATGCACAATTTGGCAATCAACTGTTTGATTTTCCGCTCAAAAGTCCAATATTGGATATGCACTTATATTGGCATCGCAGTGCTAACAAAGACCCTGCCCATCGTTGGTTACGAGAAGTGTTAAAACAACTATTTCAACAATATACCAATTAGCATCAATTTAAACTTCTAATTTACGCCACAGAGATGCCATTGGGTCAAAACCATCATCTGTTTTATGAATAGGCTCAAATTCAAACTGGCTTAAACTTTGGGTAGATAGCACCAATTTTGTTAATTGAATATCCACCGTTTTGCCATATTGACTAACACGAACTATACTACCTACCGTTAAACCTGCATTAAGCGTCATTAACGTGGCTGGTTTCTCTACAGAAGGCATTTCAGGAATTAAAAAACCACGCATATAGTCGCTAGCAGGTTTATTATTTTTTAATAAACACACACCACAAGCATTAGGCTGTGCTGCTAACAACTCAATGCCAATCTCAATAGTTTTGTCAGATTTTTGTTGAATCCAGTGTAATACGCCAACGCCCCAACCCTTGTCTCGATCTTCACTAATCCCAATAACCTCTCCCACACGTAATGATGAAGGAGGCGGTTCCGTCCACACCAATTTTAATCCACCTGGTGAGCGATTCACTGCCTTAACTCGGTAAGGCATATAGGTCATGGTTGGTACTTTCGGTAATTCTTTTTCTTCTTCATCAATACCTGCTACCGAACCATAACAAATTTGCCACGCATCAATAGGTTCTTCTGGAACTTTGTCCTCTTCTAAACCAAATAAATGTTTTGGCTGCTCAATTTCTTGTATTTTTTCTTCACCTTGAGCCACAGTCTTAAACTGTACTTGGCCACTGACATAATAATGTGCAGCCGACATACCCACACTTAGCAAAATCGCTTTATTAATTGGACGACGAACAAACATACGATCTTTTGCAGAAGACCATGTTGCAAGTAAATGTCGTTGTAAATGAGGTGGCAATTTAATGGCTGTTTGGCTCAAATCTTGACGCAAATAATCGGCAAAATTAGAGGCATGAATATACCAGCTATCATAAGCTGTTACTGCACGATGATGATATAACGGTGATTGATCATCTCTATTACACACCAACAAACTACCTGCTGTATTATTATCAATACGCAAATATTGTGACCAAAATAAACTGTATTGATAAACCAAGTCTAATTCATTAGCTCGTAATTTATTGACTTGACTTGATGCCAAAAGAATAGTGGCCAAATACGCTTGTCTAACCGTGTAATTAGATGTTTCATATGCGGTTTTTAACACTGTTTGATCTAATAAACCGTGCAATTCGGCTAAACGTGCCAAGTTATGAATATCATACCAAAGACTAACAGGGGCTAATTCATATTGACGATATTTGTCTAATAAAATACGTTGCGCTTGTAAAATATAATGTTGAATGGCTGTCGCGGCTAAACTTTGTCCTGCTTTACGTCCAAAATCTAAAAAGCCCATTTTGCCTTTAAGTTTTTCAGTGGTTTCAACCGCAATAATTTTGTAGTTTATGGCTAAGTTTTGACGTAAAGTTTGAGCTAAGGCTAAAGTGCGTTTTCCTTGAATCGCTAATAATAAAGGCTGCTGTAAATAAAACTTTTCTAATGCAGCAATCAGTGTATAAACAGGCATTTGTAAAACACTGAGCAACTCCAAACGTAATTCAGCCTCTATATTTAAGGTCGTTAGCTCCGTTAACACTTGATACAATTCTTTGCCACACTCTAAAGGATTAACAGGCAAACGCTGTACCCACAATTGCATTTGCTGCTTCGTGTGTCTTACTAACGTTAGATTCTGCCGATCACGTATAGGTAATTTGGCATCAAATTCATAGGTCATATTCATCACTGTAATATCTACAACACGGCCCTATATCGTTATAATTTTTGTGTGTTATATCACACTTTTTATAAGATAGTTTAAGCATTTCATCAAAACTCCTCAAAGTTTAACGACGAAATGCTCAAATTTAGCGATAGAATGCGTTTAAAACAACCTTGCTAAGAGTGCACCTTGATAACTGGCATCTAAAGGAATTTTAACTGTTAAGCCACTGCCTGCAGCCACTTGTATCGCTTCGCCTTTAGTGTTTACCATTTTTTCTAAGGTAATTTGCAAATTGCCTTGAGGATGGATAATTTCTAAACGGTCTTGTAATTCAAAGTGATTTTTCACTTCAACCACGCCCCAACCTTCTTCTACCGATAAGACTTGGCCAACAAACTGACTACGCTTGGCTTCAGAATTACCTGTAATATAGTTTTGTGTGTCTTGAGAAGCATGACGCTGTAAGAAACCTGCGGTATAACCACGGTTTGATAAACCTTCTAATTCTAATAACAACTCAGGATTAAACGGTTTACCTGCGACTGCATCATCAATGGCACGGCGATAGGTTTGTGCGGTTCTTGCTACATAATACAAGGACTTGGTTCGGCCTTCGACTTTTAAAGAATTGACACCAATCTTGGCCAATTTGTCCACATATTCAATGGCACGCAAATCTTTGGAGTTCATAATATAAGTGCCGTGTTCATCTTCCATAATCGGCATTAATTCGCCTTCACGGCTCGCTTCTTCAATTAAATAAATTTTATCCGCTTCTGGGTGACGCTCTGTGCCACCACAAGCTGAAAAGTTATTATTCGCTTCTTCTAACTCTTTATTAAAATCAAAGCCTTGTAATTTAACCACGTCGCCTGAATCATTTTCTTCGGCATCGTGCATTTTATAATTCCAACGACAAGCATTGGTGCAAGTGCCTTGATTGGGGTCTCGACGATTAAAATAGCCTGACAACAAACAGCGTCCCGAATAAGCAATACATAATGCACCGTGGACAAACACTTCTAATTCCATATCTGGGCATTGTTGACGAATTTCGGCAATTTCATCTAAGGATAATTCACGCGATAAAATAATGCGTTTAACACCGACACTTTGCCAAAACTTAACCGCTGCATAGTTAACGGTGTTAGCTTGTACAGATAAATGAATATTCACGTCTGGCCATGCTTCGCGTGCCAACATAATCAAACCTGGGTCAGCCATAATAAAGGCATCAGGCTTCATATCAACGACAGGTTGCAATTGGCGAACAAAACTGCGTACTTTGTCGTTATGGGGCAAAATATTGGCGGTAACATAAAATTGTTTGCCACGTTGATGGGCTTCGTTAATACCTTGGGCTAATTGTTCTAAACGAAATTCGTTGTTGCGCGCACGTAAAGAGTAACGGGGTAAGCCTGCATATACGGCATCGGCACCAAAGTCATAAGCAGTACGCATTTTGTCAAGGCTACCCGCAGGTAACAATAATTCGGGGGTCATAGCTAAAAATTCTCTACAAAAATTTTGGCTATTTTAACCCCTACAAATTTTGAGGGATAGTTTTTATTTATCCACCACTCATTTCCAACTCTTTCAACATTTTCTCGGTTTTTGCATTGCTGATTTTATGAATCAGTTTTTGCGCTTCGTGTTGGTCACGCAAGGTTTTTGCTAAAGTGAATGTTGAGCCAACAGTAAACAACATCCCCATCAACAAATAACCTTTAATCCACATATCGGCAGGCATCATAAAAATACCACCACCTAAAGCCCCAATCGCACAGACAAAACAGGCTTTAACAAAAAATACCCAAGAACCTGAATCCTGTTGAATACCTTGATCGTTGTACATGATAAACACCTCGTTGATTATTGTTATCTTAGATATAGCCAAATATATGCCAACTATTTTTTATATTTAATTCAATAATATGCAAGATAAACACCAAACAAAACATACAAATAATGTTTATCTTACATACATATTTTGCTGTTTTTAACGACGACGTTTGAACGAAAACATCGCCAACAAACCTAATACTAACAACATCAATGGATTGGCTGCTCCGCCACCACCACCACGGCTTAAACTATGTGCAGGTCGATTAAACGTTGGTTGACTGTTATCAACACGATAATTTTGCGGTGCTTGTTGGGCGGCTACACTTTGTGCTTGTTGTTCAACTGCAATACGTTGTTGATTTTGACGAGTAATTCCACGACTGGCAAAAGCATCATCTTTAAGCACCACCATGCTCGTTTCTTCGGTGACAATTTGATATTTCACCCCCAAATCTTGCACCGCTTTTTGGGCTTTTTCTTCGGGAATAACACCCAACATCGACAGTTTTTGTACATCTTCCACTTTGGCTAATGCCCACAACCTCTCTAGTTCAGGGTTGGCCGTTGCGACTTCGGGTAAATTAAACTCGGTGCTATAGGTTTTGTCTTGACCACTTAAACTGGCTGCTAAATCTAACTTTACTTTGCCTGCTTGTTGATAATGACCAAACATGACAACTTGCTGGCCACGATAGATTTTTTTACCTAAATTACCCACCATGTCATAAGTGGCTACGCCATCCATTTTTAAGTCGACATGATGTAAAGCCTCACTGGTCACTTTACTTTTGGCTAATAACACTTGACCAACAATGTCATCATCATTAGACACTCCTGCATAAAAACCACCTGAGGCATCCGCAATTAAGCGGACTAATGGCCAATTAGCATTGTTACCCATGACAAAGGCAAAAATACGCAAGTCATATTGTTTCACCAAATCAGCAAAAGCTTTGGGTTCAAGCAAGCCCTGATTGGTCACGCCATCAGTCACCAAAATCATGTTATTAACACGGTCTGCATCAAGTTGGTTTAAACCTTCGCGCACAGCCGCATATAAATTAGTACCACCACCACTGCGTAAGTTTTTTAATTGCTCAATCGCACGTTGCACGTTATCTGGTGTGGCTAAAGTCATCGGAATCACTTGTTTGGCGGTATCATTAAAAGCAACCACTCTAAAACGATCATTACCCGTCATTTTGCCCAAGGTTTGTTCAATACCTTTAATTAAAGTCGCCAGTTTGGTGTCCATGCTACCCGACACATCCAAAACAAAGGTGTAATCCGCACCTGCATTTAAGGGTTTTAAATCCACACCGGGTGTGACCACCAACATAAAAGTGCCTTCTTTATCTTTAGCCGCTTTATAGGGGATCACCTCGACACGTCCTGGTAGGTTGTCGGCTAAACGGTAATAAAACACCACATCTTGATTCAGACTTTTGCCCATTTGTTCGGCTTTAAGTTGCCATTGATAGGCATTTTTATGACTGATCTTTGCTATTTTCTCAAGGTTTGGCGCACGCACACTGTCAATCGGCCATGCACTTTTGACATTAATATCTATCGAGAAAGAATTATCTACTTGTTCATTTTTAGCCCAAAATTGTTGGCCTGCTTCGTCTGTGCCGCCTTCAGATAATGGATAAACAAAACGTCCCACACCTGTATCTAAAACAACGGGTTGGTAATAGACAAAACGTACGGTGACATCTTGTTTTGGCATTAAGGGATAAACTTTAAAATCTAAACTTTTGTAGCTGTTTTGCTTGGCTAAGCCTGCTTCTTTGCCTTGGCTTTTTTGCTCTTCATAAATGGTTTCAGCTTGCTTTTTGGGTAAAACCTCGCCGTTTAAACGTGTTTCACCTGACAGAATGGACATCTCTGACAAGCTAGCACTTTTAGGCAAAGGAAAGTTATAAACTGCTTCAACCGTATCACTATTGGGGTTTGCAAAACGTTGGGTCACTTCGACTTTGGCAAAACCATTATTAATGGTCACTGCCACATCGTGGTCAATAATTCGAATCGCTTGGTTTTTATCACCTGCCACTTGCAACATACCTGCTGCCCACGCGCTTTGACTCATCGCCAAACTGGTACTAATAGCCACACCTAACATTGTTTTTTGCAATAAAGCTCGCATAGTTATTTGCTCCTCGTTAATTTGCATTAACCATAGCCAAATCTATGCCAAGCTGTTTTTTATAATTTTATTGATAAAAATCATTTAGATACATTTATCACAACTTTTCATTTGCCAAAGCCATTAAAACTGATATACATATTTTGCAAGAACAATAAACATATTTTGTAGGATAAGCTCTTCGACTACGCTCAGAGTACACTTGTGTGGACTGAGCGTAGTCGAAGTCAAATTGAGTTTTTTTTAGATGACAAATACACTCTTTAGCCCTGCTCAACTACATAAAGCCAAAGCTTTAGGCAATTTAGGTTTTACTAACCCTTTTGGTGAAGAACGGATTGCTTTAGAAAAACAAATTTTAGGAACAGACTACACACCTGCGTTTCATGTGTGGGTAATTACTCCAACACATCAAGGTTTTAGCCCAAACTTGGCCAAACTAGCGCAGGCGGCTGAAGAGTTATTAGTCATTGGCCAACAACACCTAAAACAAGGTTATCAGCCCACTGATGAAGAATGGCAAATCTATGGTGAGTTGGCCTTATATGCTTTGTATTATCGTTATGAGAGTGCATTTATTCAGGCGGTAACTTCTGAGCATTTAAGCAAAGTGATTATGCCGTTTTATAAACGGTTTGTTGTCGATTGGCAGTCGATTTTTGCCGATACACCATTGGCAGCATTGCCACAATATCAACTAGACCATATGTTCGCGTTGTTTTTTCAAATTCGCCGAGCCTTTCATTTTATTTTTAGAGCAATTTTAGGCACATCTCGGGCTGCCGCAGCCTTACGCATGTCAGTTTGGCAATCGATTTTTGGTTATGACATTCGCCGTTATCATCGTTCGTTGTATAGCCGTATGCACGAAGTATCGACGCTCATTTTGGGTGAATCTGGTACAGGCAAAGAATTGGTTGCCTCGGCGATTGGTTTGGCGCGTTATATTCCCTTTGATGGCAAGAGCCAACGTTTTGAGGGGGATTATTGGCAAGATTTTCAAGCGGTGCATTTAGCCGCTTTACCGTTAACACTGTTAGAAAGTGAGTTGTTTGGTCACAAAAAAGGCTCATTTACGGGTGCAACCAGTGACCGAGCAGGTTATTTAGAAACGGCTCAACATAGTCAAAGTGTGTTTTTGGATGAAATTGGTGAGTTACCTGCCGAAGTCCAAGTAAAATTGTTAAGAGTGTTACAAAACCGCCGTTTTCAACGGGTCGGTGATAATCAAAGTCGTGAGTTTTATGGCAAGATTATTTCGGCAACTCATCGCGATTTAGGCGCAGCGATTGAGCAAGGCCATTTTAGAGCCGATTTATATTATCGTTTGTGTTCGGATATTATTCGTACACCCTCTTTAGCTACACAACTGGCTGATAATACTGATGAATTACATCATTTAATTACCTTAGTCACCGCTAAAATTGTCAATACCGATATTGCCAATGAAGTGGCCAAAGAAGCACATGACTGGATTAGACAACACTTACCCAACTATACGTGGGCAGGGAATATGCGTGAGTTAGAGCAATGTGTGCGTAGTATTTTGATTCATGGCGCGTATTATCCTGCTCGTGGTGGCAATATCAAAGATTGTAAACAGCAATTTGCCAATGAGATAATGGCTGGTAACTTAGACCATGATACGGTGATTGGTCGTTATTATGCCTTGGTGTATGCACAAACGCAGAATTATGAAGCCGCTGCTCAACGTTTAAATACCAATTGGCGTACTGTTAAAAGCCGTATGGATATGGCATTTTTGGAAAGGTTAAAAAGCTGCTAATATCACAAAAGACTTCCTTCAAGTTAGACTCAACGTATAACTTGAAGGAGAATGCTCACATCGAGGCTTTAGATTAATTAATGACGGCTAACAATTAAACTATCCCAAAACGTATTATTTGCCCGCCATTGTGAATAATTCCGACTATTGCCTTGATACATGCCACTATCAAAAAATACTTCACCTGTTTGCACACATGCTAACCAATTGTCAAAATTGATAGGCCGACCAAAGACCAATCCATCATAAATACCCTCTGCATTTTGAGTACATTTAAACCATCCTAATTGATTAAATTTATTTTCTAACTTTGTTTTAATGGATTGATAATGCCATTGAGCTAAAATCAAATTTTCTTTTTGCAAATTAGGTGGAACAACTTGTCTTTTGTGAGGTCGTTGATCTTGACTAAAGCAATATACCGCTAAAATATTATTTTCATTATCAATCACCAAACGCTGACCGAAACTATTAAAACCCTGAATTTTAGGTGCAGGCTCACCAGACCAAGAACAACGCCCTTTTTTATCTTGGTTTGGTTTACCAAAAATTTGTAAAAATGAATCACGAGAAATACCATAATTTGCATCTTTAAAAATATAATAATCTGCTGACCAATCACCAAAGGTCGTTTTACCACGAGTATGGTTTTTCATTTCGAAACCATACATATCAGGATCATTACTGCGATTGGCTTTAAGCCCCATTTGTTGCTCTAACCAATGACCTTGTTTGCCGTCATGTCGAGCATTTACCTCCTTGGCAATATCAGGTTTTTTATGTCTCACTTTATCATTAAAACGTCTTAAAATTTCTGCCTTTATTTCTTCCACAGTCATCTGATGGTTCATATCTATTTTTCTCATAAAAATCCATTGGGTCATTAATATTAAATTATTTAACTCATTGAAAAGCATAATATTTTAATAATCGCAACAATTTTACGATTGACTTTAACTATCTAAAAAGCCGAAAATATCAGGGTAAAAAGCTAGATAACTTAAAGGTTAGGTAATTGTGTTAACTCAAGATTTTGCTAAAAATATCAGAGATAAAAGAGAAGAATTAGGCATGACACAATTAGAGTTTGCCCATCTTCTTGGCTTAAAAGATAATGGTGAACGAACCGTGAGCGGTTGGGAACGTGGCGAACATCACCCCTCAACAAGTAAATGGCAGCTCATCTGTGATCTAAAAACACACGTCCCCTTTAAACAATCACATAAGCATCCACCTGCTTTTCGTTTTATTGACTTATTCGCAGGAATTGGCGGTATTCGTTTGCCATATCAACAACAAGGTGGCTTATGTGTTTTCTCGTCTGAATGGGACAAATTTGCTCAGAAAACCTATGCTGCTAATTTTGGCGAGCTGCCTGCTGGCGACATTACCCAAATTGCTGCCACAGATATTCCTGACCATGATATTTTGCTAGGGGGCTTCCCTTGCCAAGCTTTTTCGCAAGCAGGCTTAAAACGCGGCTTTAGTGACACTCGGGGTACAATGTTCTTTGAAATTCAACGTATTCTTGCTCAAAAACGCCCAAAAGCCTTTATGCTCGAAAATGTTAAACAATTACAAGGCCATGAAAAAGGCCGTACTTTAGCCACCATTTTAGATATTCTCGAAGGACGCAATGTTCAAGAGCTACCTTTAGATATTCCAATGTCTGATGATGCACGTGCCGCATTAAGTCATCGTTTAAATTATCAAGTTTTTTATAAAGTATTACGTGCCGCAGATTTTGGTATTCCTCAAAATCGAGAACGTATTTTTATTGTTGGTTTTAATCGTGATTATTTTGGCGAATCTATAGATTTTACCAAGGTATTTAATTGGCCAACCCCCCCTTGTGTGCCAACACGTGTTGGCGACATTCTAGAAGACTCTCAGTATATTGATGAAAAATATACAATTTCTGAAAAACTCTGGGCAGGTCATGTTCGTCGTAAATCTGAGCATTTGAATAAAGGTAATGGTTTTGGCTATTCTTTATTTAATGCAAATAGCACACATACCAATACTTTAAGCGCACGCTATTATAAAGATGGTAGTGAAATTCTAATTGATCAAACTGAGCTTAATAAACGTCCACGCAAATTAACACCTCGTGAATGTGCTCGATTACAAGGTTTTCCCGAAAACTATATTGTTGATGCTGTTTCAGATGTTCAAGCTTATAAACAATTTGGTAACTCTGTGACTGTGCCTGTGATTCGGGCTGTGGCTCATCAATTGTTAACTGCTATCAATACTGCTCAGCTATTAAGAGAATCCCCATGACATTTATTTTTGGTAGTGCTGAACAAATTGCCCAATCTATTTACCCCATTTTGGCAATTAGTACGCTCTTAACACTCTTAGTGTGTTTATTGGTTTATAAAGTTTTTGGCATTTCTAAATGGATTATGGTTGCTTTAGCGGTGTTGTTATTAACCGCAACAGCAACATTTAGCACCTTTAATTTAAGCACTATGTTTTATCAACTCAGCTTACAAGGCCAACAAGTCACCATTACCTTAGCTGTGCCTGATGTTTATCGACAAAGCTTTCAAGCACACCAATTAAAATATGTTGATGCTGTTACCCCTAACCCTAAATATGATTTATGTCATGTGGTGTTAGAAGATAGTCAAGGCATGTTGTATCAAAGTTTGGATACTGACGTTAAACGTTGTGAAGAGATCCAAAAAACCTTGGTTCAAGCCTTACAACTCAAAGCACGTCCACCAAAACCCAAATCTAGTCACAGCCCACCCCCATTGCCTAGTCATGTAAAATAACTTTCTCACCCCAACCCTCTCCCAAAGGGAGACCTAGTTCTAAAACGTTGGGGTGAAATGCCTGCCCATGCACTAAATGCGCGGGTAAACGCACTTTGCTCGGAATAGCCCAATAACAAAGCAATTTGATTGAGCTGTAAACGGGGGTCAGACAAATAATGTTTAGCCAAACGAAAACGGGTTTCGGCTAATAAATGATGAAAATTTAAGCCTCTGTCTGCCAAACGCCGATGCAAAGTGCGTGTTGATAAATTTAAGGTGCTTGCTACTTCATCCAAAGTAGGCACATGTTGATGTAATCGCTCAGCACAAAAACGGCGTATCGTTTCCAATAACAAATCATCATGAGCAGATTGGTCAATTAATGCCTCGGCTTGTTTAGCCAACAGTTCTAACAAATAAGGATTTTGGCTATTAATCGTTAAATTCAATGCTTCGAGTGGAATATCAATCGACACTTGTTTGGCATTAAAAAATACAGGACAGCCAATCAACTCTTGATATAACTGAGGATCACAAGGCGCAGGATGCATAAAATGTAAAGCTACAGGTTGCAGGCCAATGCCTTGCACCATCTGCTTAACAAAAGTAATTAAACCACTCATAAACACTTCATCAGACAATTGCGTTGATGCGCCTAAACTCAAATCCCAACTCAATTTTAGGGCTTGCTGATGACTGGTTAATAATACGTCTGACATATTGTGCAATAGCTTTTGAAAACGTTGAAAATGCAACAAAGCCTCACCCAAGGTTGCACAGTGCATAATCAAATACGCCAATACACCCGTATGTTGTGGTTGCACACATTGGCCAATTTTTACCCCTAAAGCTGGCTCGTGTAATAACGTTTGCATTTCCTCTAACAATTGCCACCATACTTTCATGGGCATTTGTGCATGAGGCGGCCATGCAGCTAATTGATGACGAATACTGGGCGCATCAATCTGATATTTATCTAAATAGGCACGTAATAAATTGGCCAAATCACTAGCGACATAAATACCTTGCATACAGCCCTCTTATTGGCGATTACTGTTAAAAACATGGCGAATACTGTCAATACAGTATAACAAACAAACGGCAAAATACACCCCATCAAGTGGCACTAAAGTGCCAAATAATAAAGCTTAGAGGGTTCAAGTCATGTCTGATGTTGTTCATGCCTTAATGTTTATCGTCTTGTTTGGTGGATTATTTATTAGTGTCATTGCTGCTGAAGCATACTATTGGCACAAAAAAGGCCGTCCTGAAATGTACTCGTTTAAAGAAACGATTACCAACATGATGATGGGCGCAAGTTATAAAATTGTTGATGGTATTGCTGTTGCTTTATTTATTCGGGTGTTTTTTGATTGGGTATATCAATTTGGTTTTCAATATAAACCTGTGCATGGCATTTTTAGCCTTATTTTGATTTTTTTGGTGGTCGATGCCAGCTTTTATTTATGTCATTTTATGATGCACAAAGTACGTTGGTTTTGGACGTCACACGTCACTCATCATTCGGCTGAACGGATGAATTATTCAACCGCTCTACGCCAAAACTTTACCATGGTATTTAATGGCGCATGGTTATTTTGGTGGGTTCCTGTGGCTTTAGTCGGTTTTGATAAAAACTGGGTGACGATTGCCATTGAATTAAACTTAGCTTATCAATTCTTTTTACACACCGAAACGCGCAGCCCATTAGACAAGTTTGGTTTTATTTTAAATACACCATCTCATCATCGTGTCCATCATGGCAGTCAACCAGCACAAATTGATACTAACTTTGGTGGCGTATTGATTATTTGGGATAAATTGTTTGGTACTTTTGTTCCCGAAGAAAAAGCAGGCAACATTACTTATGGCTTAACTGAACGCCAACCTCATTCACTTAATCCATTTTTCTTACAAGTGCATGAATGGGCTGATATGTTCAAAGATTTTAAAGCGAGTGGTTATGACTTTCGAGTGTTTGTGAAAGGGCCGGGTTGGAAAAGTGATAAAGTCTCCACTGAAAACAATAAACACAAACCATTAGCCAACTAACCACAATCAACCCGCTCTATGCGGGTTTTTATTTTTCTCTAGGCAATAAAAAAGCCTTGCATTGCTGCAAGGCTTTTTTTGAATTCATGGTGGCCTGGGCCGGAATCGAACCGGCGACACAAGGATTTTCAGTCCTCTGCTCTACCGACTGAGCTACCTGGCCACGACAGAGGCGCGTATTAAAACGCAAAGCCCGACTATCGTCAAGGCTTTTTGTCAACTTACTAAAAAATAAGCGTTATTTGCTTATTAAACAAGCTAATTATTTTTCTTTTTGCAAGCGTGCTGCATCAATACGCAATAAACGTGCAATCGCGGTGCATCCTGCAACAAAATGTGTTGCGCCTTTTTCTCGTTCCAAACGACAGGTTTCGGCCATTAAACGATCAGCAATACCACGCCCACGATTCGCAGGATGGACAACAATATTATGCAATAAGCGGTTATTTGCTGCACCGCTAGCCATCATTGATGCAACAGGTCGATTATTAAACCAGCCAATATATACCAAACCTTGATTGGCTAAGACCTCATTTGCTTTAACAATCGCTGCTTCGCCATTGCTAAATTCAGGACTACTATCATATAACTTTGCTAAATGTTGACTTAACTCAGGACTTAACTGTTGTTCTGCACTGACTATCACTGGCATATTTTTAACTCTCTTTTTTAGAACTTATGCGTTTGGTTTCGACTTCGCTCAACCAACGTGACTATGCTCCCTGAGCGTAGTCGAAGGGCAAACACCGCAACTTTACTCAATACAAGCCTTCAGTAAAATGTGTTAATCACACCACTCAAAAAACTAACATCATTCGCCTAAGCACGTTATAATTAGTGTTTGTTATTTTAGCAAAGGCAAATAAGATGACAGCGCGCCAAGCTGAAGTGGTTCGTAATACCAAAGAAACCCAAATTACCGCAAGTATCAATCTTGATGGTACAGGTCAAGGCCAACTTAACACAGGTATGCCCTTTTTAGACCATATGTTAGATCAAATTGTTCGTCACGGGCTAATTGATATTAACATAACTTGTCAGGGTGATACTGACATTGATGATCATCACAGTGCCGAAGATTGTGGCATTACCCTTGGTCAAGCCTTTGCCAAAGCGATTGGCGACAAAAAAGGCATTCGTCGTGTGGGTCATGCTTATGTGCCATTGGATGAAGCCTTATCGCGTGTTGTTATTGATATTTCTGGCCGTCCACATCTTGATTTTAATGTCGAATTTACCCGTGCCAGTGTGGGTGGTTTTGACGTTGACTTGTTTTATGAGTTTTTCCAAGGCTTTGTCAATCATGCATTAATGACATTGCATATTGATAACTTGAAAGGCAAAAATAGTCATCACCAGATTGAAAGTGTCTTTAAAGCATTGGCTCGTGCATTACGTATGGCATGTGAGATTGATCCACGCGCAGAAAATACCATTGCTTCAACAAAAGGTAGCCTGTAATGACGCGTATTGCTTTACTTGACTATGGTATGGGTAATTTGCACTCTGCAGCAAAAGCTTTGGAACATGTCGGTGCAACGGTTGATGTGACCAATGACCCAAAGCTGATCGCCAAAGCGGATAAAATTGTATTTCCTGGCGTGGGTGCAATGCGTGATTGTATGCAGGGCATGCATGAAGCAGGTATTGATGAAGTGGTGCGTCAAGCGGCATTTAACAAACCTGTTTTAGCGATTTGCGTAGGGATGCAAGCACTACTACAAAGCTCTGAAGAAAATGGTGGCGTAGATGCTTTAGGTATTTTTGAGGGTGTTGTTAAACACTTTCCTGAAATTCCAAACTTAAAAGTACCTCACATGGGTTGGAATCAAGTCCATCAATTAGATCCAAGCCATCCAATGTGGAACAACATTGAACAAGATGCGCGTTTCTATTTTGTGCATAGTTACTATGTCGAACCAAAAGACTCTGCCATCACTGCGGCAACCTGTGATTATGGCGTGAACTTCTGTACCGCGATTCACAAAGACAATTTGTTCGCGACCCAATTCCATCCTGAGAAAAGTCATACGGCTGGTTTACAGTTGTTAAAGAACTTTGTTGAGTGGAAGATCTAACTCATTCCGATCACAGATCAAACGTCATGTCCCGTTTGATCTGTTTCAAATAAGAATAACTATCATTTTCTAATTTCTTCTTTATAATTCTTGTATATACATTTTTTAAATTTAAACAACCATATAAAAACACTTCATTTAGGTTATATACAATGAATTCATCTATTCAAAATCAAGACAACCCTCTTAGTTCTTCAGGCCGTTTCGGGCGGCTCTCGTATGCAGCATGGATTTTTCTAAGTTCAATTATCGCAATTATTGTTCTCTTCATCTTGGTTTTATCAACTGGAATATTTAATACTAATGTCTCCGAAATATCGGGTCTACCACTTATTACAATGCTTATGTTTGGTGTTGTTTATATTACATTCTTATATTTGTCTTTTGTTTTTATAATACGTCGCTTACATGATCGAAACCAAAGTGGTTGGTTATCATTACTCGTCATTGTTCCATTGATTAATTTATTTTTTATGATTTATTTATTTTGCGCGAAAGGAACCACAACCACGAATAGTTATGGTCCTCCTCGCATGACACAAGGATGGGAAAAAGTATTAGGGTGGATTTATATCTTATTAATACCACTCAGTTTTGTAAGCGGTATTATTGCTGCAATTGCAATTCCAGCTTATCAAGATGCTGCTCTAAAAAATCAGCAAATGCAAATTGAGCAGCAACTGAATCAAGCTGAATAAATTCAAATGAAAAAGCCAAGTTTTCTAACTTGGCTTTTTCATTGCCACAAAACCGTTTAAGCTCAAGCAAAAGTTTTGAGTTTCAGAAAATGGAAATGCAGCAAGCAACAGCGCTTTTAAGCAAAGAACAAATCCGTACATTACCTGCATTTCAAAACCTAAGTGCTGAAAATATTTTAGTGATTCAAACACTCGAACAATGCATGGCAATTCAAACTGAACTTCATGCCATTGCTGTATTCGGATTTGATACCGAATCCAAACCAACCTTCAAAGTCGGTGAGAAATCCACAGGCCCCCATTTAATTCAACTTTCAACACATGAAAAAGCCTATCTATTCCAAGTGAAGCCCGACATTCTTAATTTCTTAAAGCCTATTTTAGAAAATGAACATCAACTCAAAGTTGGTTTTGGTTTAAAAAATGATGCCAGCAGCTTTCGTCGCAAAGAAATCAATCCACAATCTATGATCGATCTGTCTAAAAGTTTTTCAAGTTTTGGTTATACCCATCAAGTTGGCATTCAAACGGCAATAGCACTGCTTTTTCAACGCTATTTTGTCAAAAGTAAAAAAATCAGCACCTCGAATTGGGCAGTCAGGAATCTTAGCCCCCAACAAATCAGCTACGCGGCAGCAGATGCTTATGCGGCACTTCGCAGTTTTGAACAACTCAATCAACAACAGTTACTCACACCACAATTACAGCAACAAATCACGAGAATACTTCAAGGTTCAGCAGACAAGGCTTAGCGATTGATCAATACTTTGTTAATATGTAGCCAATTTAAACTTTACGATGAAGCTAGGAGCGAAAGCATGCTAATCATCCCTGCAATTGACCTGAAAGATGGTAAATGTGTTCGTTTAAAACAAGGACGTATGGAAGACGATACCGTTTTCTCTGATGATCCTGTCGCAACTGCACAACACTGGGTTGATGAAGGCGCACGTCGTTTACATTTAGTCGATTTGAATGGTGCTTTCGCGGGTACGCCAATTCATAAACCTATAGTCGAAGCAATTGCACGCGCACAACCAGAACTTCCAATTCAAATTGGTGGTGGTATTCGTTCACTAGAAACGATTGAGCACTATTTGGAAGCGGGTGTATCTTTTGTGATTATCGGTACAAAGGCAGTAAAAGAGCCTGAGTTTGTTGAAGAGGCGTGCAAACGCTTTGCAGGTCATATCATTGTCGGTATTGATGCAATTAATGGTATGGTTGCGACAGATGGCTGGGCAAATGTAACTGACGTGAAGGCAACTGATTTGGCAAAACGTTTTGCTGATGCTGGTGTTTCAAGCATTGTCTATACCGATATTGCACGTGATGGCATGATGCAAGGCGTTAACGTTGAGCAAACTGTTCATTTAGCCCAATACTCTGGCTTACCTGTGATCGCTTCAGGTGGTGTGACCAATCTCGATGATGTTCGCAACTTAAAAGGTCAGCAAGGTATTTTAGGTGCTATTACAGGTCGTGCAATTTATGAAGGTACATTAAATCTTCGTGAAGCACAGCTCTTGTTGGATGACAATCGCCTGTAATCTAATGCAAAAGAAGCTATCTTTTGGGTGGCTTCTTTTGATTTAATACAGAACATTACGAATAAATTTTAATACGCATGTGCCGCGATTAACATAACGATAAAGCACATCACTTTTAAAAAGAATCGACTGACCTGCACAAATCACACGAATTTCATTTTCAAACTCAAGACTTAGCTCACCCTCTAAAACATAAATAAGTTCTTGCCAACCCTTTAAATCTGCTTCCGCACAATACACCTCTCCCACCGCAAGTGACCACTTCCATAACTCGGTTTGGGTATGTGTTGGTACAGCAGCCAAAAGCGTAGCATGACTATCTTGGTCTTTTCCTTGCCAAGCAAGCGTATCCACAATAGCCGATTCACTCAGCTCAGGGGCGCTCACAATACGTTTAAAATCGACAGCCAGAACAGCAGCAATCGCATCTAACTTGGCTAAACTAATATTCACTTGTCCTGTTTCCAAGGCAGCAATAGTACGCCGACTCACACCAGCACGATCTGCTAATTCTTGTTGGCTGAGTTGTGATTGATCGCGGAAAAAACGAATATTTTTTCCTACATATTGTAGAACAGTGTCAGCTTGGCTCATTTACATCAGTAATCAAATTAATATCCGTGCAATATATTGCATAAAACTCTCAAATAATACAATATGTGCAGTATATTGCACTTATTCATTAGGCTTATTGTTGTGTCGACTTTATATCACTCCCCCAAAGCAGCTCAATTTGCACTCATTTTCATTACCATGATTTGGGGTGGAACTTTTTTAGCGGTGCAATACGCCCTGAATTTTAGTAGTCCCATGTTTTTTGTAGGCTGTCGTTTTGCTGTTGCAGCTTTAGCTATCTTGCTCATTTCAATCAAATCAATGCGTGGATTAACTTTAAAAGAAATACTTGCAGGAACAGCAATTGGTGTTGTAATCGCGATTGGTTATGGTACACAAACCATTGCGCTACAAACGATTTTAAGTAGTGAATCTGCCTTTTTAACCGCTCTTTACGTCCCTCTCGTCCCTATTCTAATGTGGCTTATTTTCCAAAAAAGACCTTCACTCATGACATGGTTGGGGACAGCTCTCGCTTTTATTGGATTAGTGCTTTTAACTGGAAATGGAATTTCCAATATAAGTTTAAGCTATGGACAAACACTAACCTTAATTTGTGCCTTTGTGATTGCGCTAGAGATTATTTTGATTGGTTATTTCGCAGGGAAAGTCAATTTAAGACGAGTCACAGTTATTCAATTGGCTGTTGCATCATTCTTATCATTTGCCAGTATGCCATTGGTTGGCGAACATAATATTCCTAGTTTTTCATGGCAATTAAACATTCTAGTGCTTAGTTTGGGTTTAGCCAGTGCACTTATTCAATTTGTAATGAATTGGGCACAACGAATGGTCGATCCAACCCGTGCTGCAATCATTTATGCAGGCGAGCCTGTGTGGGCAGGTGTGTTTGGAAGAATCGCAGGCGAGCGATTACCATTATTGGCTTTATTCGGTGGGTGTTTAGTGGTGCTTGGTGTTTTAGTCAGTGAGTTGAAATTTAAGTTATTAGAAAAGAAAAAAGAGAGCTGAATAGCCACTGCTGTCCCATAGTTAGACTTAAATAAAAAACCTGAGTCCAAAGTAGTTAAAATATAAGTGCGAACAAACACTTTAACTACAAGGATTCAGGTTTTGTCACATCAGAATACTGTATTTCATCAATTACTCAAACCCATTTTGAGACAAGATTTTGAACGTCTTGCAAAACAATACCATCAAGGACAAAAATTAAGATCAGCAACACGATGGGATCAATTTATTGCAATATTAATGTCTCAACTATCATGCCGTCAAAGCTTGAGGGATATTGAATCTAATCTCGAATCACAACAGGAAAAGCTTTATCACCTTGGTGCCAAAAGAATTGCACGAAGTACGCTAGCAAGAATCAATGAAGAACAACCAGCTAGCTTGTATCAACAATTGTTTATCCAACTACTTCAACATTGTGAAAATTCCAAGATTGCTCATAAATTTCGATTTAAAAATCCATTATATTCACTTGATGCGAGTCATATTGATCTTTCACTGTCATTGTGTGAATGGGCAAAAGTACATGAGTCCAAAGCCAGTATAAAACTTACAGTTGGGTTAAATCATAGCAACACCATTCCTGAGTTTGTTGCGCTTGGTGATGGTATTGAAAATGACATGGTTCAAGGCAGAACACTTAAATTTCCATCTGGGAGTATAGTCGTATTCGATAAAGGCTATATCGACTATCAATGGTTTGCAGAGATGACACAGCAGAATATTAGCTTTGTTACTCGCTTGAGACCAAAGACTGTTTACCAAGTAAAATCGACCCATAAGGTATTGGGTTGTAAGGGGATTCTTGTAGATGAATATATTGAGTTAAGCAGTGAGCATGCTAAAAAGCGTGGGGCACCTAAGCTATTAAGACGTATAGAGTTTTATGATGAGAAAAAGAAAAGAACGTTTGAGTTTTTAAGTAATAACTTTCATTTAGCTGCATCTACCATTGCTGCAATTTATAAAGATCGATGGAAAGTAGAACTATTTTTTAAAGCGATCAAGCAAAACCTAAAATTGAAATCGTTTCTAGGCCGTAGCCGCAATGCGATACAAACACAAATATGGATTGCACTAATCGCGTATTTATTAGTGAGTTTTGCGAAACATATGGCACAGGAAGGATGGAGTGTTCAAAGATTATTAAGAATTATTCAGGTGAATTTATTTGAAAGGAAACTATTGAAGGCTCTGTTTCTACCTGACAAAAAGTGGAATAAGCAAGAAGAACCTCAACTGAGGTTCTTCTTGTGATATTTGTGGGACAGTAGTGGCTGAATAGCTCCCTTTCTATAATCTATGGTGCTTTCTTTTTTAACAACATCTGTGGCTGATAATATTCAACCGTTGGTATCTGTTCATAGAATGGATGCAATAATACTTTCCACTGCTGATATTCAGGCGATTTCCTAAAACCTTCAGTATGATTTTCGATACGATCCCAAAAGACCATCAAAATATAGCGATGATGGTCTTCGACATGTTTAATGAGCTGTACAGCATTCAAACCTTCCATTGGATAAATCATCTCTTTCGCGGTTTGAAATGCGGATTCAAAAGCCTCGCTTTGATCGGGCTTAATATTTAAATGTACATGTTCAATAATCATAGTTGATCCAATTTATTGGTACATGGGTTGATTATCATTTAATGCAATTAAACCACGAATCGCGCGATATACAATCCACACCCACGCAGCAAAAATCACTAACCCACAAAATACCGTACTTGAGAGTGCGACACCTGCAAAAGCATTGGCATTATCACCTGTAAAAAACAGAAAGAAAAATGGGATAAATGCAATGATATTCCAAGCCAAATACCACCAAAAGGTACGAATTTGCCAAGTAAAATGGCTCTCAAAAATTGAACCTTGTACATCAGTACGTTTTACATAATTAATAATTAACGCAATAATCGCTAATAGACCGCCCGTAAAAATTGCAATGATATAAAGTACATAGAGCACCAAAGTTAAGGTACGATTTGAATCTTGATCAACGGAATAATTCATTTTTATTTATCTCCAAAACAAACTCCCTCAATCAATAAAACACATTGAGTGGAGAAATTAACCAACATATCAACAATATATGAAAGACTATGGTACAGAAATAAATCTTACGAAATGGTTGTTTTTGTGTTTTATGTCTCAGTTTTTGCTGAGCAAGCCACCCTCCACACCAACCACCCAAAGAATCCACGATATGCAAAGTCTGCTCTGGAATGCGTCGATTCCCCAATTGTGCTGCTTCTTTGTCTTGCGCATACAACCAATAACTAACGACATTCATCAAGCTAACAAACAGCAAAGTATACGGCGGCAATAACTTGCTAAAGCTCGCAATCAGCATAAATACAATATAAATCACAATACCAATCTGCATCGCTGACCAACGCTTAGACGATGAAGGCGTATTCGGTTTCCGACGATGTTCAATCACTTGCGATGCTTTTAAATAAGTTGCTTGCTGAGCGCGATAACGACCACGCTCATCCAAAATGACCACATATTCCAAGGCACACCCCACAATTGGGCGCGGCCCTGTGCGAGCAAAGTCTTTGATATGGATAAAGACACGATCTTTATGTGCATCATTGGGTTGAATAAAGCCATAGCCTTTATCATCGAACCATTCAACTAAACGCCCTTGATCTCGCATATTCCTACCCTAAACCTAAAACTTGTTGTAAACGGTTTTGTAACATCATGCGCATTTCCATGGGGTCTTTTTGCAAAATATCTTCACCTGTGCGCCCTTCTGCTGCATTTTTCTGTGCAACCTGTAAACGCATACTCCAAAAACGACATGCAGCCATTGCTAGAAAAATATCCAGACAAGCCAATTCATCTGGTGTTAGTGGGCGAATGCTTTGATAAGCACTTAAGAATGCCTCAGCTTTTTCTATATCCAAATGGGCTTGTGGATAAGCGGTACAGAAGTCATTGATACTAATTGCAATATCAAACAGCCATTCATCTTGATTCAGTTCATAAAAATCAAGAATGCCTTGTAATTGATTACCCTCAAACAAGGTATTATCCCGAAATAAATCGGAATGAATAAAGCCTATTGGTCGGTTTGGATATGCTTGCGTAATCACTGTAAATAAGTGAAAGACCTGATTTAAAAGTTGTTGATCTACTTGAATCAATTGAGGACGTAATTGGCTTGCCACTTCTGACCAGTATTGATGATTGCGATTAAAATCACGTTCCAAAGGAAAGCCCTGCAAAGCCAAATGCAATTTTGCCTGCGCTTGGGCAATCGCCTGTACTTGCTTAATACTGGCTTCTTCAGGATGTTCCCCCATCAAACGAGGTGCAATCTGAGCAGGTTTATCTGCAATGCTGTGAATCGCCTGACCATTGTATTTTAATGGTACAGCCACAGGCACACCCGCCTTCCCTAAACAATCGAGTACTGGGACGAGTTCACCTGCCCCTTCAGCATCTAATTCTTCAAAAACTGTTAAAACATATTGTTTCTGTGATTGATCCACCAAAAAATAGTTGGTGTTTTGAATACCGCCTTGGATTGGAATCAGCTCAATGATCGCTAAACCATAAGGCTCAGCAAATGCTTGAACTTCTTCTAAACTCAACGGGGTATAAACCGACATGGAAAACCTGCAAAAAATAGCTGTGAAGTTTGATAGAATACCCGTTCCCTCCATGAAGGTGTAGCACCCCTTTCTTTATTGGCGATTTTTTGGAAAATTTTATGCTCGCAAAACGTATTATCCCTTGCTTAGATGTTGATAATGGTCGAGTCGTCAAAGGCGTTCAATTCCTTGATATTCGTGACGCAGGTGACCCTGTTGAAGTCGCACGTCGTTATAACGAACAAGGCGCCGATGAAATTACCTTTTTAGATATTACTGCTACCCATCATGGACGCGACACCACGTATCGTACGGTAGAACGCATGGCAGAAAGCGTATTCGTACCTTTAACTGTAGGTGGTGGTGTCCGTAAAGTTGAAGATATTCGTTTATTATTGAATGCAGGTGCGGACAAAGTCAGTATTAACTCAGCAGCGGTATTTACGCCTGAGTTTGTGCAAGAAGCTTCTCAACGTTTTGGTGCGCAATGTATTGTAGTTGCGATTGATGCGAAGAAAACTGGCGAAAATAAGTGGGAAATTTTTACTCACGGCGGACGTAAACCAACAGGCATCGATGCAATTGAATGGGCTGTGAAAATGGCAGACTTCGGTGCAGGTGAACTACTGATTACCAGTATGGATGCCGATGGAACTAAAGCGGGTTATGACATTGCTTTGATGCGTCAGATCAATGACCGTGTCAATATTCCGACCATCGCATCAGGTGGTGTCGGTAACTTGCAGCATTTGGCTGACGGGATTTTAAAAGGTGGCGCAGATGCAGTACTGGCTGCCTCTATTTTCCATTTTGGTCAACATACCATTCCTGAAGCAAAGCAATATCTTGCTGAGCAAGGGATTGAAATGCGTCTTTAAACGCGAGTATTACTCAAAAAACCAACCTCTCAAAATCATCGTTTGAGAGGTTTTTTTATTCACTCAACATTTCCTCAGACAAAAAAATACCTTGCGGAGCAAGGCATGGAAACTGCGTTTATACAACGCTAGAGGGTAACTGTGAATTTTGTCATTTTGGCAAATTCTGAGCATCTAAAATGCTTGAATCAAAATAGCCATAAACTGAACAAAAATATTGACATTAAAAACTCATTTTATTGACAATTCACGACATGACTCATGAAAGCATCGTCACGATTCGTCACAATGCTTATGCTTTATGGTCATATGTCGCATTTCCCTCTAAGCCACTGATTCTTGTTGCTCCGCATCGGCTACAGGTGGTGTCACTAACTTTGGTTTTTGCTCAACCCACTTCGCAGGGAAAACCGATTCAATCGCTTGAGTTAGCGCTTTGGAAAGTGGCGCAGGTAGAGGTAAACCGAGTGGATTGGCTTCTTTTAAATCAGCAGATGAAACCACGCGTGTGCCCATGACATAATCAAACCATGGACGGGTCACACACCAATTCGCATCTTGATTCGAATTCATATGATGATCGTAATGCCAAGGAATGGTACGCTTTGCCCAATCAGGTTCTAAGTGTGCACGGCGATGTACATAATAATAATTGCCTGCACTATAAACTGCTGCCAATGCCATGCCTTTTGAAAAAGGATAAAACGCCACACTGGCAACGCCTGCTACCACAGCCAATGACATAATTTCATTACGTGTACGCCAACTGTCTAGACCTTCCACATAACAATCATCAGAAAAGTCTTGTTTACGGACTTCACGATGATGTGCCCAATGCGATTCCATCTGTTTTGGCGTTGGACTGAAACGTGGCTTGCCTTTACGGTGTACCCCATGCAATAGATATTTATGAGCAAACCATTCATATGCATTTGCAACTGCCAAACCTGCAACAAAACCCTTCAACATGGTTTTCTCCAAATGTTTCCTTATTTTTTTAAAGATATAAATTTTTGTAGGCGAAGTATTGACGATGCGATATATTTATATTGACAAAACACGACAAAATAAGGACAGACAGGATGTCTCAACTCAAGAACTATACAGGCTCTGTTTATGGCGGATTAGGGCATTTATTAAAGGCTTATTGCGAAACAAAAAATATTGAAATTCCTGAGCAATTACAACAAGTCCAAAATCTTGAACGTTTTGATTACGTCATTTGGCGTGACTTACTTGAAGATCTTAATCGTTTAAATCCCAAGACAGGTTTAGGCTTAGAAATTGCAGAGCACGTACAACCTAAACATTTAGGAATTATTGCTTACCTCGCACTTTCTTGTGAAAATTTGGGTGAAGCATTGGCACGTTATCATGATTTTCATCGTCTGATTTATGATGGCAGTCCCTTAGTGGTGGAATTTAATCATCCTTATGCTTCAATCCGTTGGGAAGCTCCCGAACCCCACCCAACCCAGTTAACGGATGAAATTGCAATTGCCTTAATGGTTCAATTCCTCAAGCTATTTATGTCAGGTGAAAACATCAATCTGCATGAAGTCCATTTTGTGAATGTTGCGCCGAAGAATATCA
>ERZ650309.209-NODE-209-length-29191-cov-9.092051_pt1 | contig 29191 bp, 23 predicted proteins | sample MGYA00376245_ERZ650309 | MGnify/ENA primary metagenome ERZ650309 (study PRJEB26733, sample SAMN07839294) | wastewater metagenome | biome: urban; feature: wastewater treatment plant; material: waste water | place: USA: North Carolina | collected 2016-04-26 ...
TTTTAGTATCTACAATGGATATCTCTATTTTAGTAACTCACGTATTAGTGAAACAGGCGGAGATATTAGTAATCTAGTCTTTATGATTAACAAAGTTAAACTACCGACTAAGTAATTTGAAGTCATAGATAGCTAAAAAGTGTAACCTTAAAAATCATGAGGTTACACTATGCGTTTACCTAAACACATTTTATTTACTGATATAAAAACACTAAACCAGCCAAGCTTATGCTATAATCCGCCCGATCAGGCAGATTGGGCTACCTGAACCCATAAAAGAGGACATCACCCAATTTAAAATCATTTAAGTATTTATTCATACTTTTATATACGCCAATTATGGGTTGTGGCAAATAACATATAGGAGTTTTTCATGAATAATTCTTCACGCATTATTTCACTATCTGAAATCAAAATTCAGGCACAAATTTTACTTAAAAATATTAATTCTTCCGAGCCACAGCTTAAAGCTGATGCGCTGGCAAAAATTGCAGGATATTTAAAAAGCATCAATTTAGAATTAGCTGTAGAAGATATCCAGCTCAAACATTGTCTGGGATATTTTGCCGCTGATTATGGCTTTGCAAATTGGGCGAATTACAAATTTTATTTTGAGCATTCACAGTTAAGTAAATTTATTCCGCAAGGTGGATTTTTCAATCAATGGTTTAGCAATTATAGAGAAGCCAAAGCGATCTTAAAAGCTTCTGGCGGTTATTTGTTACCCTACCAGCAACAGTTTTTTATTTGTGAGCGCGGTTATATTGAATATCTAGGCTTAAACCCCGATGACGAAAATTGGCGCAAAATCGCTTATAACTGGGTAGAACCAGAAAATCTAGACGCGTGGCAAGAACTTAATCAGGCTTACGCTAATCTTAGACAATAATTTTTAAACAGCTAAAATATCCGCAGTAAATTATTCTGCGGATACAGGCTAAATCAGATCCACTTCTTACGTCGGAAAAACAGCAGCATCCCACACGAGATCAAACCCATTACCAACAGCGCACACGGATAGCCATAGCGCCAATCCAGTTCAGGCATATATTTAAAATTCATACCATACAGACTGGTAATAAAAGTAATTGGAATGAAAATGGTAGAAATAATCGTCAGTACTTTCATGATCTCGTTCATTTTATTGGTTACCAAGGACAAATAAATATCCATAATGCTTGAGACCATATCGCGCAGAGTTTCAACCGCATCAATTGCTTGTACTACATGATCGTAAAGATCGCGCAGATAGAGACGGGTAAATGAAGTGATAAATTTATGATCCGCCTGTAGCAAATGGCTAATTTCTTCGCGTATCGGCCAGATTGCCTTACGTAGCAGCAATATTTTATGTTTTAACTGAAAGATTTCCCGCGCATTGTCTTGTGTTGGGCTGATAATAATATTCTCTTCAATCCGTTCAATCTTATCGCTGATTTTTTCCAAAACCACAAAATACTGGTCAATTGTCGTATCCATCAAGCGGTATGCCAGATAATCACTGCCATTTTCTAGCAGGTGCACACTATGTCCGGTGCGCAAGCGCTCGCGAATAAGATTAAACGTAGAAAATGAACCCTCGGTAAAGGATAAAACAAAATTCTCCCCAATGACCAAACTCAGTTGCTCGGTATTCATTTTATTCAGTTTGTGACTCCACGTGAGGATCTTCAGCGTAATAAAAATGTAATCATCAAAATCTTCAATCTTTGAGCGCTGCGAAACATTTAAAATATCCTCAACCGTGAGCGGATGTAGCTTATATTGTGCAGCGATTTGCCCAATCAAATGAATATCATGTAATCCTTCAACATGTACCCAAGTAATATGACCATCACACGCTCGAATCTGCTCATCATCTACCTGAGTATTAACATATTCGTTAAACTCCTGATTATTGTATGATGCGACAGTAATAGTCGGTGTAACCTCCAGCCTATTTCCAGTATAAACTGGTGTTCCTGGAAGCTGTCCGGCTTTTTTAACTCGCTTTTGAATATCTGTGCTCATGCTGTATCCTATCTTATCAACCTGATCAAAACACTATCTAGCTCTCATTGATGCCTGTGCTCGCTTATGCTCCTGTGCATGTTTAGCCAAATCCAGATAAATCAACTGCCCGTTATCGACCAATAATTTACCTTTAACCATCACTTTATCCGCACGAGTTGCACCACAAATAATCAGCGCAGCCAAGGGATTATCAGCCCCCATAAACTGAATTTCATCCAACTTAAACATCGCAATATCAGCTTGTTTGCCAACAGCTAATTCACCAATGTCTGTTCGACCCAGCGCCGCTGCACCACCTTTGGTTCCCCAGCGTAAAATATCATTATGGCTTAGAGCAGAGCTGTATTGCAAACGTTGTAATAAAAATGCCTGACGTAATTCAAGCATCATATTTGAGTGATCATTGGAAGCAGAACCATCAACTGCAATACTTACTTTACAGCCAGCACGCTCCGCTGCAACACCACGAAACATCCCTGAAGATAAAATCATATTGGAAGATGGACAATGCCCCATACCAACTCCTGCACGACCTAAACGAACTAACTCTTCATCGGTATAATGAATAGCATGCGCCAGCCAAGTTCTATCATTCAACCAGCCCACTTGTTCCAAATAATCTAGCGGGCGACAGCCAAACATTTTTAAACAAAACTGATTTTCATCCTCGGTTTCAGATAAATGAGTATGCATCCGCACATTGTGTTTTTTAGCCAAAATTGCCGTATGTTTCATAATCGATTTACTTACTGAAAACGGAGAGCACGGTGCTAAAGCAATCTGTATCATCGCACCATCACTATCATCGTGATACTTATGAATCAGCCGTTCACAATCCGCCAAAATTACATCTTCATCCTGCACCACGCTATCTGGAGGTAAGCCACCATCTTTCTGAGATAAATTCATCGAACCACGGGTTAACACTGAACGTATCCCCATTTCGCGCGCTGCTTTCACCTGAATATCAATCGCATTTTCTAATCCACGCGGAAATACATAATGATGATCTGCCGAGGTAGTACAGCCTGATAGTAATAATTCCGCCATTGCCGTTTTACTCGCAATGTGCAGGCTCTCAGGTGTCAGGTTTTGCCATACTTTATATAATGTAGTTAACCAATCAAAAAGCTCTTTGTCCAGCGAATCATTAAATGCGCGAGTCAAGGTTTGATAGTAATGGTGATGCGTGCTTACCAACCCAGGAATTACGACGTGCTCACGTGCATCAATCACAGCATCGACAACCATGCTTGGTTGATTACCGCGCGCAACTAGCTCAATGATTTTGTCATCTTCAATCACCAGACCATTTTCAGCCTGTTGTGCCAAAATAGCCAAGGGATTTTTAATCCAGGTTTTCATGATTTATAGCTTTCCTTAATAAACAAACTAATCGTAAATGCTTGTAAAATAGCGAAGAAAAACAAAGATAGTGCCACCCGATCAGAAAATAGTATATTTTGTACAAATTTTATCTCAATCTGTAAAACAGAGGAAATAACCAAGCTCATTAGTGCACCGCTTAAATAAACGACAGTATTACATACCCCAATACCAACGCCTTGTGCCTCGGCAGGTAACACTTCCATTATTACCGTATATGACAAAACTGCAGTACTACAACACAAGCCAAAGCCAAAATATAAAACCATTGCCGCAGCATGATTTAATTGCGGAGCAAAAAGCAACACGCCCAATAATATCGCAGCACTTAGACTTCCAGTGACTAATAATTTACGGCGTGATTTTAGTTTACCCGATAAGATGCCCATTAGTGGGTTACCCACCGCCAAACCCAAAAACATAATTGAATTAATTAATGCGGCACTGCTTAATGTATTTCCTGAAAAGCTCTTCTGAAAGCTGATATCCCAATTAGCACCAAGATTAAACAAACTCCCCAAGAGCAAACCAGCAAATAAAGTCACTATCCAAAATTGTTGGTTTGTCAGTAGAATTTTGAAAAGCTGCGAAATACTTACTGTTGACTGAGTTACTTGAGTTGACGTCACTTGTATTGCTTTTGGGCGGGTTTTCACAATCAAAAAAAGCCCGATAGCTAGAGCAAACCCCAGCAAACTTAAATACCAACTAACGTGTCGCCAACCATGAACTAAATTAATTATTTCAGGCAAGAACATATTAGCAGCAACTACGCTGATATTTCCGCTACACTGAGTTAACCCAAACAAAACAGGAAACTTGTCTTTGGAAAACCAACGCCCGATTAAAAGTGCTGTACTCACAAAAGCAAATGCTGAGCCAACCGCAACAACTATCCGTGCTAATAGCAACATTTCCAGTGATGTAACATTTTGATACAGAAGCATACCCAAACCAACTAAGGTTGCGGCAAAGCTTAAAATAATTTTGACTGAGTATTTGGAAACCAAGATACCAGCAGGAACCTGACAAAGGGCGTAGCTCACAAAAGAGACTGAAGCTAGCAACCCAAGTGCGCTACTATTTAAGCTCAGCTCATGTTGTTGCAAGGTTAATGAAACAGCATAAAAACCATTGGTAATAAACAACTCATAAACAACAAAGACTGTCGCTATCAGCCAAATCAAGCATGCCCGCAGATTAGTTTTCATTAATTTCTCTAATAAAAAAACATAAAATTAAGCATTAACGCTATTGATACAATTGATACGATTTGCACCACAAGTCATAATCAGATATTAATTATACTCCACTGTAATAAGTAAAAATGGTTGTCCGTCTTTTTTAGTTATGATTAACTATACTCACTGGATTTTTACCGAGGTTACGAAGAAGTAGTGCTATAATTATTAATTGCCAAAATTCTTCCACCGATCAAACCCAAATATGATCCGTGAGTATAATCAATAATTTCTTGGTGTGTATATGTTGGATGATTTATCTCTTTTTGTTACTTTGGTTGAAAGTGGTAGCTTTGCCAAGGCCGCAATACGCTGTGATATTTACCAATCTAAATTAAGCCGGAGATTACAAACACTAGAACAAAATTTGGGTCAGACCTTGGTAGATCGGTCGGTCAAAAATACAATTGTACTGACTGAAGCGGGTATAATCCTTTATGATAAACTACACGAAAATATTACCCGCATCAATAATAAGCTTGATAATCTCAATGATTTATTTAAAAGCCCTGCTGGCGAACTAAGATTAGCGTTACCGCCAATCTTAGCCAATGAGTTTATTCTCCCAACTTTAAATGATTTTATTCTGGAATACCCGCATATAAAACTAACCATCATCTACTCAACACAAGATGTTTCATTTCTGGATAAGGGATTTGACTTAGCCCTAACTAGCATCATACCTAGGCGAGGTGATTATAAAATTCGTACTGTGTGTTCAGCAAGCTCAGGATTATTTGCATCAATTAAATACCTTGAAAAACACGGAACTCCACAAGAGCTAGATGACTTAGAGCGACATAAAATAATACTCCCTATTTTAGATGGAAAAATTTTTAATCGCTGGGTTTTGTTAGATGAAGATAATGTGTCACACAATCTATATTTTGAAACACATTGCTTAACTTATGACAGTTCATTAGCTGGAATAAATCTAGTTAAAAATCACATAGGAATTTCCCCACTATTACACTTTAACGCCAAAAACATCCTTAAAAGCGGTGAAGCAGTACAAATATTACCTAAATATCATTTTGCAGAAATGCCTTTTTATATAATTAAACCTCACGAAAATAAAAGCACGCACATTTCATTGGTTGAAGTATTTATAACCAATACCCTCCAAAAAATCAACCTATCAAACTGATATAGTTAAATAAATCCACTCACATGAATTTAATTCGTGATAGGTCGCCACTTTTTCTATAAATAGAATCCCAGTTCTAAAACTGCAAATACTTATTTGAATCTCTAAATGTATAATTACACCCTTAATCACAGCTATGTTAGCGTAGCACAAAAAAGGGATAAGCAAATGAAACGATTTAAGAATTATCAAATAATTTTATTAGCACTAACATTTTATTACACTTCAGCACATGCTTTAAAATTCAGCTGTTCATCACCTGATATTCCAGCACAATATTTACCATCTAGCTGCAATGCTAGCTCTTCGGGAATCACTGCAAATAATAGCAATGGTCAATATTATGCATCATGCTCAAGCGGTTCTCCAAGTTTTTATATCTCTTGCCCAGGAATGAACACCTACAAACCAAACGCCACTGGAGTACTAAGTAATGGCGGGACTATTTCACCTGCATCTTTTCAAAACATATACAATTACAATGATGCTACTACTAGAAATTTAATGACAGAAGCTTCTCCTCAGCCAACACTAACAAAAGATGGCGAAACAATAAATCTTGACCAATATTGCCCAGCAGGAACCAGAGGCATAATCGCAAAAGATAATTATATTAATGACTATATGATTGCTTGTAAGTAAAAAAAGCCTACACTAAAATATTTGATTATTGGACATGACAGATTAATAAAAAGACAATACAAGGTAGATAGAACTACGGAAGAAGGCTTTTTTAAAATCCGATAAAACTCAATATTCAAGACAATGAGCATGTTTATCTATTCTTAATACATAACTACTAAATGGTGTGAGGTTCAATGAAACAATCTGGGTTTACTATAATTGAATTATTAATAGGGATTGCTATTATTGGCGTATTGGCAATAATAGCAATCCCAGCCTATCAAAATTACGTAATACGGGCTAAGATGTCTGAAGCAATACTTTTTGCCGATAATGTAAAAACCTCCGTTACAGAATATTATCAAAGCATGGGTACAATGCCAGATAATAATTCACAGCTAGGATTATCGATCAATAATACAACAGGAAGATATGTTAATGGTATTTCCGTTGGAGCTGGTGGTGTTATTACCACGACAGTAAGTATTGAGGGAGTTTCTGGAAGCTTAATTTTCACTCCTGAATCAGAATAATAATATTAATAATTATAGAATTCTCACTATGTTAAAAAATTACAGAATATGTTTGATGCTATTAAGTTACATTACGCTTAGTTATGCAGATTGTAAGCTGCAAATTAGTGATTTTAGTTTTCAGAACCAACAACCGTTTTCATCTTATGCCAAAGGTAAATGGGGGTACAAAGCAAATCAGTTTAGTTTGAATAGCGAACAGCAACAGTGTGCAACAAATCCAGACTGGAGTCGTCAAAGATTACTTGCTGCCGCTGATTATTGGATAAAACAAAAGTTAAATTATTGTCATCATCATACTCCAGACTTTCGTACCACCGACCGCCAAATATTAAAACAGCAGACAACAGGTGATGAATTTTGCGCTAATAATTTAAATTTAGCAAATAATCAATTTAACGGGCAACAAATTCGCTGGAATTATTCAGGAGTAGGCAATGAAACGATTACAAACTGGCAAAATAACAAAATGTGGTATGGATTTGATTGCTCAGACTTTACAGCATGGCTTTACAATTTTGGATTAGGGATATTCTTCACACCGTCAATTTATTTACAAGCCGGTCTTATTGCAGTTGATGATGGTCGTTCTCCAAATATGCAACGCAGCGCTGGTAATTTTCAGAATTGGATGGCACCCGGAAAATTACTATGTCGTGATGGCAGCCTTGAACAGAATGAATTATGTACTTCAGGATATTTTTCAACAATTGATAAAAATGGTTTAAAGACTATTCAATTAACAGATAAGGATTATGCTCATCTTAACGCTGGAGATCTAATGTATGTTGGAGCAACCCAACACGATTTTAATGGGCTAGCAAATGGGCAAAATATTGTTACTCATGCTTATATGTGGACGGGGAAAAAAATCGGCAATGGCATTAATCAAGTACCAATTTCAATAATTGCGCCGCACAAACCATATGAACAAGATTCATGCAAGCCTCAAGCTGGACAATGGGTTATTATTGACAGCACTTACCAAGGTCCTGATTACCGTGCATTTTGTAGTTACTATAGTAAAAATATTTGGGGGGTTCGACGAGTTATTCGATAGCCTATAAGACAGCAGTTGCTCACAGATAAACCCTACTAAATAGTCGAGAAACATCGAGATATTCTGTCTCAAACTCTCCCTGATAGCTCTCGGCTATTTAATAGGTTTTATCAACAAACTCTGATTGCTCATCTTTGATAAATAAGGAACAGATAAATCATCTGTGAATATGATAGCTCTGCATGATTCATAGTATCATCCAAAAAATTAGCTCAAATATTTTAAAAGAATAGATTGAGAAAAATTAGTGGTTTTATTTTAGGTAATGTTGTGGCTCAAGATATTGTCTCTTGATGCTCTTAATTTTTGCAATTGTATTAGAAGGAAATATAGTTCATGAAAACAAAAATATCATTAAGTTTAATAAGTTCTTTATCAGTACTACTGTTTGCCTGTAATAGTGGTGGCTCTAGTTCCCCTACTCCGCCAACTCCAACTCAATATGAATTTAGTGAGTTTAGTTTTACAAACTCATCATCGAACTGTTCAAGCGTAGATGTGTTTGGCACTGCAGAATGTTCTGCAAATAATAGCACCGTAACATTTAATATATCATATAGTAGCAATCCAGCCTCCTATTTAGTGATTCCAACGCAGGATACGTTACCTCAAGGAATTACAATTTCAACTAGTGGTCTATGTTCTAGTAGCTCCGTTCCATCATATAGTTGTATTATTACGTTAACTGCGGAGAGTGCAAATATTGGTACTGTAGCTATTCCTTTGAATGGGTCATTAGGTCAGGAAAATTTTATAACTGTCAATTTTCAATAAACTACAAGGGTGACGTGTCTACAATTGCTTTACAATAGCTAAGCTAATAGACCTCTTGCACAACCGCTAACAAGCTAAAGACGCTTAACCCTTAACCGTTTTACTTATAAGTTGCTTATAACTATGAAACCTCTGCATATTAATTTAGGATCTAGACAATCAAGGTATATTTTAAGGATCGCTAATATATTGTCATGATTTGTAAAAACCAAGAAGATGGATTATGTGATAGAACCATTTATATTTCAAATATAGATTTTTATAATTTTGATTTGACCCATTATTATAAACTGGAAATTTCTCTCATATTAATACAAAAACTTGTTAAACTATGACTCTGTTCAATATAATTTTTAATTGGACTATTTATTGGTGTCCACAAGAAACTAGTAAGAAAAGCATAACATATTATATCAATCGTTGATACTCGTTCATTATAAAAATATTTTGAGTTACCTAACAGTACTTCAATAGCTATAATATCTTCGACGCCCATTTGATAAATCTCATCTTTTGAATGTCGTCCCATACCTTGACTATATAATTGCTTAACTACACTTTTTCTTATCAATTTAGGTACAAATTTGCGCAATAACGTTGGCAAAAAGGTAAAAAATTCTTGCTTTGTAATACTCCAATTTTCTTCATCTATCCAACGACTATAAACCAAAGTCCAGTATAAATGTTCTTCTATCATTTTACTTAACACATAGCTATGACACTTCTGTTGGTCAGTCAAATGGTCATCTAAGTTAAGATGATACTCACTGTTTAGATACTGTAATATAAGACTACTATCACAAACGACTTTACCTTTATCACTAATATATGGGAGCTTACCTTTAGGTGCTTTAGATGGATTTGATACGACTTGGGTTTTATATTCAAGTTGATTAAGTTTTAAATAAACTTCAACCTTCATGCAAAAAGGGCTAGGATTAAGCAGACCCCATGCTCGAGAATATTGAAATAAGGTAATCATAACATATTCTTTCTAAAATATATAAAATGTTAATTAGGTAGTATGGCTATGCTATTTAATTTAGAAAATGACTACGCAGTAAAGGATGCTTCAAGAGTAATAACCACTTCACAAATACTGATTAACACCTTATCTCACATGAAAAATACCAATTAATACAATAAATTACACAAAGTAGACAAAACTGTCTACTTAACTTTCAAAAAGTCAATGTTAAAATCATCTTATTTACACAATATAACAAAGAGATTATAACATGATGAGCAATAAATTTTTAAAATGGTTGATACCTACAATATTCATAGGACTAATTAGCTCTTGTAGCAATAGTGGAACAGTAAGTAGCAATGGAGATAGCAGAGGCCCTTACAATTTGGTAGTTGATAATACATCTCCGGTTCCCTTGGTAAGCGGTAGCACACAGCAGTTTTATGTTTATGTAAAAAATACTGGTAATGGCAGTGCCACTAATTTAAATTGGAATGTTAGTGATATTTCATCTTCAACAAATAAAAATACAACAAGCAGCTGGTGGAGTTCAGTAAAAAACACTTTAAGTAACAGTAAACAGCTTCAAGTTAACGGCAACGGAATTGAAATCGTTGATGCTAGCAATTGTACCAATATTTCGGCGGGAGTATCGTGCCGGATTTTGTTAAAAGCTGACAGTGTCACTAATGTAACTTTGCAATCTACCTCTGGTAACACTTCAGCTATAACCACTAATCTATTATCTTCCTATACCTATACACCGAGTTATAGCGGTCCTGCAGATACCTTAACTTTATCACCATTAACCTCGGTGAACTACGGCAATGGTTTTGCTGGTTATACTTTTTTTATTATGAATAACAGCAATAATACAATTTCATTGGCTGAGAACGTTTTTGGTAGTTTACCTTCTGGTATTGATTACATGACGCTTGCCGGAGCAAGCTGTGCTAATCCAATGCCAGCACATACTGCTTGCCAGGTTCGCTTAACGATGACTTCCTCTGGAAGCCCTAATACTATTCCAGTAAGCTTAACTCCGAGAGGTTCGGTAGTGGGTGGGGATACTTTGCCAACTCAGGCGACCACCATTCTGACTGTATCTGATGAAAAAATTGGTAATGTGGATGCAACTATCCCTGCAATGAGCATAGATGCGAATAATCCGCAGACGGTAACTAAAACTGCTTATATCAGCAATACTGGCAGTGCACCATTAATAATCGGCAATTTAAACACCACTAATGCGGTGGTTTCTATCACGAGTGATGCTTGTAGTGGAAAGACCCTTAGCCCTGGTGAAATTTGCAGCTACCAGCTGAGTATTGATTCATCTAAAGTAAACTCCAGCGGCACTGCGGTAATAACAATTCCATTTAATAATAGCAAAAGCTATGGTTCAACTTCTAGCACTTTAAACTGGAGCTATATTGCAGCAGTGACATTGAACCCAGCGATTACCCTTAGCAATGGTGGTAACTTAACTCAACAAACGCTTACTTCATCAATCGTTATTCAAAATAGTGGTAACGTGATGTTGAGAGATTTAGGAGTTCCAACTGTTACAACTAGCAGCAGTCACGTAGCTTTGACTAATGGTAATTGTAGTAACGAATTGGCAGTTGGTAGTTCTTGTTTTTATACTCTGACCTATACCCCAGTAGCTCCCAGTGAAAATGCTACTGTAACTATTTCAGGAGTTACTGCCAAATACATTGATACGAAAGGAAATACTCAAAGCATAACTTTGCCTGCAGCGACGGCAGTAAATGTTACTTCGATATTTCAGGGCGTCATTGGTACTGGTGGCGATTTCAGCCTCACTGGAACTACCCCGAGTCATACGGTAACTTTAACTAATAGCGGTACTTATGATGCAACCATCAGTACTGCTACAATTAGTGGCACTAACTTAAGCCTAAGCAATAACAACTGTAACGGCAAAATGCTGAGCTCGGGTCAAACTTGTACTGTAACCGTTAGCTTGACTAATTCAACATCAGTAGCCTCTGGTAATGGTAGTCTGAATATTACTTATAACAATCATAATGGCAATACTGCAACAACTGCTAGCAGCAATATCAGTTGGCTAGTTGGTGAAGCTGCCAGCCTAAATGTCAATTTTGCACAATCTAATTTAGTGACTAATGTCGGCAGCCCGATAACCGATGAAGTGACCATAACTAATGATGGTAATACATCATTAAATAATATTCATTTACCGATAATAGCGGCACCGTTTAGCTGGACAGTCGGCAGCAACAATAGTTGTCGCTTAGATGGTACACAATCACTGGGATTAAACGAAAGCTGTAAATTATCTTTGGTTTATGCACCTACGGTATCCAATACTGCTGGGACAGTAGTTACGTTAGGTAAATTCACTGCTACCACGGGGCAAGGTTCTGCCTATGCTACTGGCGACTACAGCATAACTGCTACCGCGATCCGACAGAACTCACTTACTTTCACGAGCGGTGGCTCGACAATAACCTCACTTACCCAGAGTGCTGATTGGACAGCCCAATCGCCAATAAGTACGGTAACAATAACTAACACCAACGGTTCACCAATTACCATCAACAGCACTCCAATCAGTGGAATAAGTGCTACGATCAACGGTTGCAGTAGTTCATTAAATTCCGGTGACTCATGCACTCTGACAATTACTGGTAACAACTACACCTCCAGTGGCAGTGGCACACTGACTGTCAATTATACCGATAGCGAAGGAGCAATGAGCCAAACGCTACCGATTACGGTAAATTATCAGACACAACCAGTGATTACTCCAGATCTAACAATTACTAAAAACCCAGCTGGTCAGATTACATTATTGAATGATGGAAGTGTAACACAAATAACCCTAAATTTAACAAATGCGACGACGGTACAAAACGCGATAAATTCAAGCAGCGATGGTACGCTCAAAATTAAAGCCAGCAGTTTGATTCCGAGTAATGTGACTAATGCGACAATCACCCCAAATGGCGGAAGTTGTCCAGCGGTAGATGGAAGTGGCTATTTTACTTTATCCAATCAAAATGGCAGTAATAGTTGTACTTACATTTTAGACGTGACTACTACCGCTGCGCATAATACTCAAATTAGCGTTACGGCAGATAGTTTATATCAAAAACAGAGTTATAGCTCGCCAACTTCGGTAGGTTATGGAGCAGATCAAACTGGTCCGCAAATTGCCTATAATGCCATCGTTCAATCGGCAACGGCATTACTTAGTTCTCCAACTTTAGTAGACTCTGGCCAAATTAACGCTTTCACTGGTATTGAACAAGGTATTAGTTCGCCAACGGTTAGTTTCAGTGTCCAAAATGTCGGGGCTGCTGCAATAAACGGCGCGATTACCGCACCGACTATTGCGGGTTTTACTTTTGATATGTCAAATTGTACAAACCTTGCAACCAATTCTAGTTGTACTTTTACAGCGGTACTTAATTCAGCAACTGCCACCAGCGGTAATCTAAGCAGCTATAGCCTAAGCTATAACAGTTCACAGACTGCCGTGTTGCCGAATATGGCTTATTCGGTGGTTGCACCAAATAGTCCGGTAATTACTTCCAGTGTGTCGGTAGCCAACTGTCAGATTGGTAGCGGAATAGATAGCGACACATGCCTGATTAATACTGGCAATCCAGCTCCAGCAGTAACAATAACCTTTACCAATAGTGGTGGAGTTTCGAATAATTTCACTCTGAATACAACGACACTGGCTACGACATTAGGAAGTAGTGCCTACAGCACTACCTTTGGCGGCAATTGCGGCAGTGGCATAACTCTGAATTCAGGGGATAGCTGCACACTTACGATAAATCCAATATCGCCAACCACCACTACTTCAGATGCTTTGTATGATATAAATTCCACGGTACCGTACTCATACCAATATGGCAGCAGCGGGCAGATAGCTGGAAGCGGCAATGCTACAGTCATTGTTGACTCTTTGGTGGCAACTCCAACACTAATAATAAGCGATACAATTGCAGCTATCGATGCAACTGGTAACGCCATAGCGGACGTTACTTTAGGCAACTGGTATAACAGTGCGAATAAGCCAACTAAACCGACATTTGGTGGATCGATTGTCACAGCAGCAGGGGTTACAGTTAGTGGATGCGATTCTTGGACAGATGGAGCATGGTACAGCATGTCATGTCAGGCAACCATCACTACCTCAGCAACGCCAGCTGGAACATATGATATAACAGCACAAGTCAATGCTGGAGTTTCTGGAACAATTACTTCCGTCCCAGCAACAGTTATCGTCAAACCAGCAACGCCAAAACTATATATATTTGTCACCTCAACAAAATATAAGGGGAATTTACAGACCGTCGGAAGCGGAGCTACTGGATTTGATGGAGCAAATAATATCTGTAACACTCGAGCAGCTGCGGGTAGTGCGACTTCTTCACTGAATGCTAACTGGAAAGCATTACTTTATAACAACAATGCTACCGTAGAAAGTAAAACCTACTATAATACCTCGGGCGAGAAGATCGCAACCGCAACTGGTGGAAATCTGGTGGGAAGAAGTGACATATCTTCTTACATTAAATATGATGAAAGTGGCACGGCTATTGCTTACCCAAACCTCGCTTGGACTGATGGCAACAACGCCGATAACTGCAGCAACTGGACTGTTAATACGGGTGGTACTAGCTACGGTGGATATGGTAGCACTAATGCTATTGATAGTACATGGTTTTATAAAGCTCGACAAAATTGCAGTTCAGATGCTAGACTATATTGCGTTCAACAACCAGCTGTTGTGCCATAGTAGTCGCTGTAGATAAAAAGGCTCTTCTTATCTATTCGTCAAAAATAGCCAGCTGCAAATGGTGGCGATTAAGATGCGGCAACTACCGCATCTTTTTCTATCAAAAAAACTATGCCAAATCCTGATTTAATACAACAATAAACGGGCGATACAAAGAGCGGGGAATCTTCTGATGGAAATCATACTGCTGTGCAATTTTGCCTAGCTCTTTGGTTCTTGAACCAGCAAGCCCAAATTTAACACACAGCTGCTTGGAAATAATATTGGCAATGGTACTACGGTGTAGATTTAAAATTTGCGCCATCTGGTCTTGAGTAATGCCATTTGCAACAAGAAACATAATTTCCTGCTCGCGTTGAGTCAAGCTAATTTTCTGATCACCACAATTAATCTCATTTTCTTCCATAATTTGCAGTAGAAACTCTTGGTGACTAAATAAGCGTGACGCAATGGCAAAACTTTGAATGGCAATGACTTCACCATTTGGATGAAAAATCGGAACATAATTTATCAAAAAAGAGGAAAATTTACCGTTATAAGGTAATAAATCCATAAAACTAACCATTTTTCCAGATTTGAATACCTGATTTTGCAACTCACAGACATCCTCGGCATAACGATGAATCAAACGTGCAAATTCCGGTGTATAAAGTGCACCAAAAACCTTTCGGATCTTTTCATCATTGCTGTGGTCTTTAATCGATAAACCTTGCGCAGTTTGCCAATCAACAAAGCCAATTGAGTTCGCCGATAAATTGGTACAAATAACAAATTCATGATAACGATTAAAAATTACAGAATAAACTTGCTGATTCAATAATGGCAAAAATCCCGGAATTATATTGTCCCGTAAATAATCTGCAATAGCTTCATCGTCTAATTTCATAGATTCCCCATGCTTATAATTATTCTCAATCATTTCAATAATAAAGCTACTCTTTAAAGAGTAGCTTTATTAGATTATCATTATTCACCGCTTGCGCCATAATTAGGTAAATGACGGGCTGATGGATCATCCAAATCACAATTCGGCCATTCACGGTTTGGCAACCAGTAGCCACAAATCACATGATCTTGATTCGGGAACATTTCGTTAAATATTTCACGGTACATCAGACCTTCTTTAGTTAACGGTGGATTGTCTTTGTATTTAGCCGCACCAGCTGCAAATTCAGCATCAGTATATTTAGCTTCAGCTAGTTCAATCAAACAATCAACTAAGCCATGCCCTACTGCATCTGAGAATGCCGCTTTATCACGGAATAAAATTTCAGCTGGCAAATAATCTGTACCATCAAAAGCCTTACGTAGTAGATATTTACCCATATTGTAAGTGTTAAGTTTTAATTCTGGTTCAATCTCCATTACATAAGTAACAAATTGTTTATCCGAGAATGGAACTCGCGCTTCAAGACTATTACCTGCAATACAACGATCAGCACGCAATACATCATACATATACAGTTCTTTAATCCGTTTTTGTGATTCTTTTTGGAATTCAATCGCGCTTGGTGCATAGTCAGTATATTTGTAACCAAATAATTCATCACTAACTTCACCGCTTAATACCACGCGAATATCGCTATTTTCACGAATATATTTACACAATAGATACATCGGTGTACTTGCACGTACGGTAGTTACATCCCAGGTTTCAGTGTGCCAAATAATCGTACGTAATACGTTTTTGATATCTTCCTGAGTGAAAATCACTTCATGATGATCGGTACCAAGATAATCAGCAACTTGTTTCGCATACTTCAAATCAATCGGATTATAATCCAAACCAATTGCAAAAGTAGTAATTGGCTTAACGGTATGTTTTTGCGCAATTGCACATACTAGACTTGAATCAAGACCACCACTTAATAAATAACCAACGGGTACATCAGCATCAAGACGTTTTACAACACTTGCCGTCAAAATATTACGAATATTAACTAAAATCTTGTCCATGTCATATTGTTTACCACCTGGTAAGCGATATAATTCACAGAATGGTTTGATTCCTTCTCCATTGTAATAATGCCCAGGAGGAAACGGATAAACTTTTTCACAAAATGCAATCAAATCTTTCATTTCAGAAGCAAAAGCAATTTGATTTTCGGCGGTATAACCATAAAATAATGGACGAATCCCCATTGCATCACGTGCGGCAATAACTCGTTTATGGCGTTTATCATACGCAACAAAGGCAAATTCACCATCTAATATATTACATGCCTCAACTAAGCGGTGATTTTCCAATACCGGAATAATTGTTTCACAATCAGAGTGTGAAATATAAGCATAATCAGTATAAGTTTGCTTTAATTGCTTATAATTAAAAATTTCGCCATTACATAACATCACCCAACGATCGTCTTCAAATGGCTGATCTCCGGCATGCGAAGTATCCACAATTGCCAAGCGGTGAAACATAAAAGTATAATCTTCAACTTGTTTAATTTTTGTAATATCCGGGCCACGATAGGCTATCTGACTCTCGGTACCATATTTGCTAGGTCTGACGCTAATTCCACACATTGATTTATAATTCCTTTTCTAATTAATCGGCTGAGTTCTACCAGTTTGAAACGCTAAATTTCAATAATTCAAGGTAAGTAACCGTATTTTCTCTACAATGAATCTATGATTATAAAATATTTTCTCGTAATTGTGTGAGTAATTTTATGCTAAAATCATCATATATTTAAATAAAATTCAAAGGTTATAACTCTATGTCATTAAAATGTGGAATCGTCGGATTACCAAATGTTGGTAAATCAACTCTTTTTAACGCCCTCACTAAAGCTGGAATCGCCGCGGAAAACTATCCATTTTGTACTATCGAACCGAATGTTGGAATCGTTGAAGTTCCCGATGAACGGATGGCAGAATTAGCCAAAATCGTTAATCCACAACGGATGCAACATGCAATTGTTGAATTTGTCGATATCGCTGGATTAGTTGCGGGTGCATCTAAAGGTGAAGGATTGGGTAATCAATTTTTAGCCAATATTCGTGAAACTGATGCGATTGTCAATGTAGTACGTTGTTTTGAAGATACCAATGTAATTCACGTTGCGGGTAAAGTTGATCCGATTAGCGATATCGAAGTTATCACCATGGAACTAGCCTTAGCTGATATGACAACTGTAGAAAAAACCATCCAACGTGAAGGTAAAAAAGCCAAATCAGGTGATAAAGATGCTCAGCAATTAATCGCAGTTCTAGAACGTTTACTGCCTCACCTTAATGAAGGTAAGCCAGCGCGAACTTTAGGCTTAGACAAAGACGATGTCGAATTAATTAAACCATTATGTTTATTGACGATTAAGCCAGCTATGTTTGTGGCGAATGTCGCTGAAGATGGTTTTACGAATAACCCTTATCTAGATCGTTTGACTGAATATGCAGCTAGTCATGACGCGCCTATCGTAGCAATTTGTGCAGCAATCGAATCAGAGATCGCCGAATTAGAAGATGCTGACAAGCTAGAATTTCTTCAAGATATGGGGATGGAAGAACCAGGATTAAATCGTTTGATTCGGGTTGGCTATAAGCTTCTTGGTTTACAAACTTATTTCACTGCCGGAGTTAAAGAAGTTCGCGCATGGACGGTAAATGTTGGTGCAACTGCGCCGCAAGCTGCTGGGGTAATTCATACCGACTTTGAAAAAGGCTTCATCCGCGCCGAAGTAATTGCTTATAGTGACTTCATTCAATACAAAGGTGAACAAGGCTCTAAAGAAGCTGGAAAAATGCGTCTAGAAGGTAAAGAATACATCGTTAAAGATGGTGATGTAATGCATTTTCGGTTTAACGTCTAGTATACTCAATCACATTCAAAGTATCATTATTGAAGACCGTGCAAAAAAAGCATGGTTTTTTTACACAAATCTAAAACATAGTGCTAAAATACTCCTTGCCCTGCGATGTTCGTGTAGGTAGTGCAATATTCTCGAACCAATGATGATCTTATATGGGTCGGCTTTCATACAGTGAGCGTGTATTATTTTTCGGAATGATCCCATAAGCTGTAAGCAAACCCAAAATCTTAACTAAGGTTCATCAGAATATTCTCTCATACGGCATAGGCGGGGATTTTTTACACCTTTAGCGAATTAACCATATTTTTTACAATGTTTATCTATTCATGCATCAGCTTGCACACAAACTTAATGATTATATCAATTGGCGAAAAACAGCAGAGCTCTTAATTGCAAGCCTCCCTGGTGCAATCTTTGCCTATATTTTTAACGATCAATTTTGGTTCAGTGCGAGTTTAATTGCTGTGTGTGCAATTATTCCAATTGGCACTTCTCACCAAAATTTTTTCTTAGCTATACTCCATGCCAGCTATATTTTCGCAATGAGCATCCTGCTCTACTACAACTCTGAACAATGGCTGTTATACTTATTTATCTTAACCATGATGGGATTAATCTTTGCCGTTGTTGAAGCGGATAATCCGCACTTCAAAGATGTATCGACCTGGACATTTATTAGCGTGATTTATATTTCAATTCGACTGCATGGGCGTTATAATTTCAACGCAGGACATCTTGGTGGACTCTATTTACTAATTTTATTGAGTATTTTTGCCAGTATTATTTCATTTGCACGCTACGATCGAATCTCAATTCATCCTATAGTTATTCATCATTCAAAAGTATTACACTATTTTAAATATTTTCCGCCACTAATTCTCAGCATTCTAATCTGGAAAATATATAATCCTCCCGAAGTCGAATGGTTTATTTGGGCTAGTTTATCGGTATTAAATATTGACTATCAGGAAGCTAAGACTAAGATGGAACAAAGGTTGTGGGGTGGTGGATTCGGAATTGCATTAGGCTTGTTGATTATGCCACTGCTACCGAAACTAGCAATTCTCAACTATGTGTTTTATGTATTGATTTTGGTTAGTTTCCGCTTATTTTACAAATACCTGCATTGCTATATTTTTCGCTGTTTTTTAATTGTACTCTTTTCTGGAGTTGAGTTCCAAAGCATGGGTAAAATCCGCATCATGAGTATATTGATTGGTGGTGTGCTTGGATTGGCTTGTTCATGGTTAATTAGCAATGGTGATAGCTACCTCAAACGCCATTACTGTCGCCATACAACAACACATTAGGGCTTATAACTTTAATCATTCACAAAAACGTATTATCAATGCCTCCCAGCAAAAAATTGCTCTTACTCTTTCAAAATAGACCTTCAAATATCCGTTTCGGATATGAATCAGATCAGCATAAATGCTAAAATATCAACATCTTTTGTAACTATACTAGGAAAGCACAAATGCTAACTTTTCTTAATAAAAAATTAAAATCATTTTACCCGATATTTTTAGTGGTATGCACCAGCTTAATCACCGCGTGCAATGGTGGTAGTACTACTGTTATATCAAATAATAGCAATATTAACAATGGAACATTATCTATCTCAGCGTTTGCTGAATCAAGTTTACTCGTTGGTGAATCAACTACTGCAACTATAAGTATCACAAATTCGACTTCTGGGGAATCAGCAATAGTTGCACTTAGTAACAATAATCCTGCCGTAATCTCTTTATCTGCCAATAGCTGTACTTTATCCACTGCGGCAAATTCATGTACAGTAACAATTACTGCAATCGGAACTGGTTCTGCAACTTTCAGCGCTAGTTCGACAGGAATTCCTTCTGTAACATCAGGAACTCTAACAACTAGTTCAATTACTCCTCTAGGGATTTTATTTGGTACAGAAAATGGATTAGTATTTAACAATGCCACATTAATGGGTGGTTTAGCTCCGTTAGCAGGAGTGGACAATAGTCCGATAAATGGATTTGCCATTGACTCGAACAATAATATGTATGCCGGAACTCAAGGTGCATCGTATAATCTAAATTCACCTTTTGGATTTGGCGCAGGGAAAGTATTTAAATACGATAGCTCGTTGGGATACTGGATCTTGCTACCTGGGAATGGTGTAGGAGGATCGCTAGATAGCTCAACTGACGATGGTGGTTATGGATCATCAGTTAACGTTCTGGTAGTAGATAGCAACAATAATCTCTACGCAGGAACTAATGCCGGGAACGTTTTTAAATATGCCAACAATGTATGGAATCAAATGGGAGCTAACCTAGGACAACCGATTAAGACTATGGCTCTTGATGCAAACAATAATCTCTATGTGGGAACAAATAACGGATCAAATACTAGTAACGACGTGTTTAAATATCTAAATGGAACCTTAGTATCACTAGGATCTCCAAATGGTACAGGAATCCAGTCAATTGCAATCAACAGTAGCGGGAGTATCTACGTAGCTACAGCTGGATATATTGATACTGAAGTAGATCCTGCGGTAATATCTTCATATGGTGAAGTATACAAATATACTAGCGGCACTACTTGGAGTGTAATCAGCGCATTTAACGATAGTACAGTTGAAGGTAATAATGTGTCAGTGAATTCAGTGGTCGTAAATGGAAATGATCTTTATGCCGGAACAGCTACAGGTAAAGTACATAAATATAATGGTAGCGGTACATCATGGACATCATTGGGAACCCCCGATAAAAATTCATCACCCGTAAATACGATGACACTAAATGAATCAGATATATATGCTGGAACAACCGGAGATGGCACAAATGGTCAAGTCTATCACTACAATGGTACGACATGGAATCAAATGAGTAATTTGAATAATGGCGCTATCTCAACAGTCGTCATAAAAAATGGTAGCATTTATACAAGCACTGCCAATGATAATACAGGTATGGTTTATGCTTATACTGCAAACGCAGCATGGTCTCCCGTTGGTACTGGCGCACTGGATGGCACACAGGTTTATTCTACAACCATTAGCAGCAACGGCACCATTTACGTTGGAACACAAAATAATGTGTTCAAATATTTAGCTAGCAATCAATTATGGGTATCATTAGGAAGTCTTTACCTGCTAGATAGTAGTGGTGTCGCAGCGTTAACTACATATGGAAACAATGTATATGCAGGTACGCTTGCTGGAAATATATATACAACCACCAATGGAGGTAGTTGGCAGCAATTGGCAAGCAATTCTAATTATATTACCTCAGATCTCTTGGTCAATAAAAATGGACAACTATATACCAGCATGAATTATAATGATCCAAACGATCAAATTGTGAAAGATGGTCGGGTTCAAAGATACAATAGCTTAACTGGGGCATGGACAACTATTGCAGGCACATCTCCACATAACTCAATTGATGGAACACCGGTACAATCGATAACTATGGATGAGTCAGGAAATATGTATGCTGCTACTGCAGGAAATGGTAATGGCGGATTCGTTTGGAAATATCCAGCAAGTGGCAATGCATGGGCTATGGTTGGTATCGGTACATTGGATGGAACTGCTGTAAATACAGTATTAACTGACAGCAGTTTGAATGTTTACGCTGGAACATCTGCTGGCAATGTATTCAAATACAATGGCTACTATTGGATTCAAATTAATACCAATCCGCTTGATACTATGGGTGTAAGTAGCCTTAATTTTGATCATTTAGGTAATCTTTATGCCGCAACTTATGGGGGAATGGTTTGGGAATATATCAATAATACCGCATTATGGGTAAATACTAAATACGGAATTGGTGTTTCAATTAATATCACTGGTAGCGCAGGGTTCTAATATCTTTTTGCTGCAAAAAACAGGCTGTTATTAATAACAGCCTGTTTTTCTTATATACATGATCTAACAACGGATTGATTGAGCTTTTAAATCAAATTTAAATTTGGCTTTTACAATAAAGTTCAATTCATAACAAAAAAACTGTCCTAGCTATTTCAAAATATAGCAAAATGGATGTACATAATCAATCAAAAAATGATAAACTAAAACCTGCTAATTTAAGAGGTAAAATGAAGATGACTAGCCTATTTGAGAAAATTTTTCCCCAAAGTGCGAATAATGATTATAAAGGACACAAACTTGCGGCATACGTATTTTTATTATTGGCAGCAATAGGAACTGTTCGTAGCTGTATTCACTTCCTTGCCCCTGACGGAGGCGCTGGAACTATTGCTGGAATGGATTTATCGGTGGCAGGTGCAGCGGGAATAATTTTTGGCTTTTCGCTGTGGGGTAGTTCGCAGCTTCTCTATGCAATCATTCAGCTGGTCGTATTTTTCCGCTACAGGACGTTGATACCATTTATGTATATTTTAATGCTGTGTGAGACTGCAATGCGAATGTTTATCGGGCATATCAAGCCAGTTCATTTTGCTCATACACCACCGGGTGAGATTTTGAATCATGTCATGATTCCACTTACAATTATCATGCTTACATTATCCTTATGGCACAAAGAACAGCATAAATAAAAGAACATGGAACGGCACGAGCAAGTAGATTACACAATTTAACAAATTTTAAGAATGAAGCAGCATAGATTGGTACATCATAATATAAATGAATTAGACACGGTCTAACTCTAATTAAAGTATAATGTAACTATTACCTGCTTCAAATTATATTTAACTTGATCTGTATCTTTAAGCTCGACTGATTTCATCGTAATTTTTTGACCAGTATTAGTTTGCAAATAATCACGAATATTATTGGCAAGTGTTTGCATCTTAGTTGGATAGCTAATTGCCACACGCTTAACTCGCCCAGCATTGACACCATCAACAACCTGATTCAGCTCATCTTTATCAAACTCGGTAAAAAATACCGGAGCCCAACCACCAATCATTGGTGAACTTGCATTCTGCTTTATAGGCGCAGATGACACTTCTTGGATACTATTTTTACTGTCTACCCCACCACCATTACTGCTACAAGCAAATAAACCAGCAATTGCGACCAATAAAGTAATTTTTTTAACCATTGCTAACACCTACTCAATAATATATGTAAAAAACATTTTGAAATTGAATCAATTCATACTATCATCAAATTTAACCTGCCCATTACTTGCAACCAAACCAATCTTAGTTTCACGACGAATAACTCGACATTGATTCTTCGGATTTATACAAATTCTGACAAAATCTTGATTTACATCGTTTACACTTAGGTTAAACATACTTCTAAGCAATGGGGATGTTCGTAAATCCTCAGCCGTAAATGAACCGTGCTGCTCCATATCCGAACTAAACATAATCGGTTGTGACAAAATATTTTCTGCAGCACTAATCCTAAAACTAATACAACTAAGTAACAAAATACTTACTAAAATCCTTCTTAACATGATAAATCCTTCATCCATTTTATATGTTGTAAAAAAACAATTATTCTAATTTTATTTTTATTTTATTTTGCATTAAACATAGACATTTTATTAACAAATGTTTCAAAATTAATCGAAACAAGCTGTTACAATGGTAGTAGATACAAATATGCCTTATGCTGTATAATTTTAACATATCCTCTCAAGTTGCAATCCTGTAGTATTAGGATAATTTTCGAATAAATATTTAAAAATGAAAATGGTCACCAATTTAGGCGACCATCATTTCTATTTTTAAACAACACTTCTTATAACAACACTTATGAAGCGATTATCCGACTAGCAATTTCTTTCACTTTGGCTATCACCAGCTCTTCATCAATTGCTATTAGTTGTTTGTTGGCAAGCAAAATCTTGCCATCAATAATCACGGTGTCGACATCAGAAGCCTGCGCCGAATAAACCGCGGCTGATAACGGCTCAGTAATTGGATTAATATGTGCACCTTTGGTACTCAGTAGTATCAAATCCGCTTTTTTGCCAGCTTGGAGAACTCCAGTCGTATTTAATCCTAAAGCTTTAGCTCCGTTGGCAGTTGCCATTGCAATCGCTTGAGAAGAAGTAATCGCTAGTGGATCTTCTGCAACGCCATTATGTAACAAAGCTGCCAGATTCATTTCTTTAAACAAACTAAGATTATTATTGCTAGCTGCCCCATCAGTGCCCAGCGCAACATTAATTCCTCGCTGCAACATTTTCGGAACATTAGCAATACCACTACCTAGTTTAAGATTGCTAGTTGGATTATGTATTACATTTACCTTATGACGAGCTAAGATTTCATAATCCTGTTCATCCAGATGTACGCAATGCGCGGCAATAACAGGCACATCAAAAATCCCGCATTTTTCGCATAGTTCAGCGCCACTCATTTTATACTTCTCATAAGTCTCGCGCTGCTCTTGCCTGGTTTCCAGCAAATGAATGTGAATCCCAGTATTTAGTTGCTTGGCAACTTTGGCTGCCTCTTGCAAAAGCTCGGGATTGTAAAGATAGGTTGAATGAACTTCGAGATAAACCTTCAGGCGCTCATCCGCAGTATTATGCCATTTATTGTAATAATCAGCACAACCAGCCAGATCAACTGACATATCTTTAAACATCAGCGGACTTTTGGATAATACCGCGCGCATTCCACTTTCCTGAAATGCTTGTGCAGCATAATCCATATGCCAATACATATCCGCGATACTGGTAGTCCCTGATTTGAGCATTTCAATAATCGCGAGCTTAGCTCCCCAGTAAACATCTTCGGGAGTTAATTTCATCTCTGCTGGAATAATATGATTAAAAAGCCAGTCTTCCAGCTTTTTATCACCAGCATAATTACGCAATATCGTTGTGCCACTATGCGTATGAGCATTTACCAAGCCAGGCATTACCAGCATATCGCGCGCATCAATAATCTTATCCGCCTGAAATGTTGGTGGGAGCTCCGAACTTGGGCAAATGAATGAGATCAAATCATCTTTGATGCCGATACAATGGTCAGTCAAAACCATTGCATCGGCTGCACCTGTGATAAGCGTAGCATTTTTAATTAAAATACTCATGCATTCCAACTTGATAAATATTTTTCCTGAGCCAGAGTTAATTTATCAATCGCAATACCCCAAGCATCTAATTTCATCATAGCTACACGTTTATCAATGTCTGCTGGAATATCTATTACTTGATTTTTTAAGTCTTTACCATGTTTGGCCACATATTCCGCACTCAAAGCCTGAATTGCAAAACTCATATCCATGATTTCTGCTGGGTGTCCATCTCCTGAAGCCAGATTAACTAATTTACCTTCAGCTAACAAGAATACCCAGTGCCCTTGTGGCATTTTATAGCCTTTAATATTTTGTCTAAAGTCTTTGATTTCAGTAGCAACCGCTGCCAAATCTGTCACCGACACTTCACAATTGAAATGTCCAGCATTAGATAACAAAGCACCGTCTTTCATCACCGCAAAATGTTCTTTGGTAATTACATCGCTACAGCCAGTTACCGTTACAAAAATATCACCGCGTTTGGCAGCCTCACTCATCGGCATAACTTTATAACCATCCATCACGGCTTCAGCCGCTTTAACTGGATCAATTTCACAAACTATGACACTCGCACCCAAACCTTTGGCACGCATTGCAATACCTTTACCACACCAACCATAACCGACAACCACAACATCTTTACCAGCTACGATTAGATTGGTCGTGCGATTAATTCCATCCCATACTGATTGACCAGTACCATAACGGTTGTCAAACAAATATTTACAATACGCATTATTCACTGCCATCATCGGGAATTTCAATAATCCTTCAGCTTCCATTGCTTTAAGACGAATTATTCCAGTAGTCGTTTCTTCACAGCCACCAATTACATTTGCCATTAAATCAGGACGTTTAGTGTGGAGCATATTAATTAAGTCACCGCCATCATCAATAATCAAATCTGGAGCAAATTCCAAAGACATTTCAATATGACGATTATATTCTTCAGGAGTCGCATTATACCAAGCAAAAACGCTAAGTCCAGATGCAACTAAACCAGCAGCCACATCATCTTGCGTAGAAAGCGAATTGCTACCAGTTACACAAACCTCAGCACCACCAGCAGCTAACAATAACGCCAAACGTGCTGTTTTAGCTTCCAGATGCACGGATACAGTAATTTTTTTACCTGCAAAGGGTTTAGTTTTGACAAACTCGTCTTCTAAACGTTGCAATAAAGGCATATTTTTTTTAACCCACTCAATTTTCATTATTCCACTAGCGCTCAGTGCTAGATCTCTAATTTGATGCTTCATTATGAACCTTTTTTATAATTATCTTGACTGTAAGGAAAAATTTAACTGTGCGGATTTTATCATATAACTACGCAGTAAGAATCTGAAAATTAGCAATCTTTTTCCTGGTTCCACGACAGCTTACTACTCACTTTTAATTCAAATAAAACTTTGCAAATCATATAGTTAAAAAATGCTGCAGTGCAACTAATAAAATCATCCATAATGTTGTATAATTAATCTTCAACTATAATTTTACCAACAGTTTTGTAATATTTTTATGAGGTATTGAATATGGCTAAACAATTACTGCCTTTGATTATTTGCGGATTGCTCATCTCTGCATGCTCGAAAGAGAAATCAAATTTAGCGAATACAGATAGCAACACAAACACACCAATACGCAATACGATAAATATTTCAATCGGCGGCGAACCGCCAACTTTAGATCCTGATTTATCCGGTGACAGTATTTCCGCACGAGTTGCGCATGATTTCTTTGAAGGTCTAGTATCTTTTAATCAAAAAGGCGATCCAATCCCGGGATTAGCAGAGAGCTGGGAAATCTCTTCCGATCAAAAAACCTACACCTTTCATTTGCGTAAGGGAATAAAATTTTCTGATGGCACTCCGATTACTGCAACAGACTTTGTCAAATCATGGCAACGATTTGGCGACCCTAAAACAGGTTCACCACAAAATAATATGCTGGAAATAGTTGTAAATGGTGCACAAATCGCTAAAGGTCAATTACCACCAAGCTCACTCGGTATCAGCGCACCAAACCAAGATACTGTAGTGGTAAAGCTTACGCGCCCATCTGAGTCATTTTTATATTTGATTGGTGGCTCTCCTGGATTTCAAGTTGTCCCAACTAAGGTGATTGCCGCTAAAGGCGCAGCTTGGACTGAGCCACAAAATATAGTTACTTCAGGCGCATACAAAATGACTGAACATGTCGTAAATGGCTATATCACAGCTGAGAAAAATCCATTCTACTATGCCGAATCAACGGTTAAAATTCCACAGGTTAAATATCTGGCGATTGCAGATCCTAATGCAGAATTCAATCAATATCAAGCCAATAATGTAGATATAACTAATTCAATACCAACTGATCGTTATAAAGAAATCAAGGCAGCATATCCAAAAGAATTATATACTATTCAACAAGACGCAATATATTTCTATGACTTCAACATGATGCGCCCCGAATTAAAAAATAATTTAAAACTCCGCCAAGCACTAACAATGGCAATAGATCGTAAAATTTTAGCTCAAGATATCCTTGGACAGGGGCAAACTGAGCTTTATTCTTACGTAGCACCAACCGTATCAAATGGTAAATATGCTAATGTAAAATATGAGTGGGCAAATTGGACTAGGGAAAAACAAATTTCCGAAGCTAAAAATTTGTATGCTGAGGCTGGCTATGGACCAGACCATCCGCTAACACTTGAAATCTCATATAATACCTTGGATAGTCACAAGAAAATTGCGGTAGCCATTGCCTCAATGTGGAAAGAAACACTGGGCGTAAATGTAATTGCAGCTAATATGGAATGGAAAACCTTCATCCTTGCGCGGCAAAAAGGTAATTATCAAGTTGCCCGCGATGGCTGGGTAGCTGGTAAAAATATTACTGATTATACTGATTTTATGTTTTTATGTGATGCACCGCAGAATAATACACACTATTGTAACCCAGCTTATGATGAATTAATTCGTGATGCTAATTATACTCTTGATCCAGTACAAAAGCAGAAGATATACTCTCAGGCAATAATGCTGTCAATGGATGATTACCCGATTATCCCATTATATCAATACACCTATTCTCGTTTGATAAAACCATATGTCAAAGGTTACGACCCAAGAGATAATCACGGCGATGATGTGATGACTAAATGGATGTATTTTTAACTATAATTAATTTAAAAAAGAGCTATCTCGTTACATGATAGCTCTTTTTCGTTATTTAATCAATATCACTTATTTATATACCGGGAATCTAGCACATAAATCTAAAGCTTGTTGTTTAACTTTCGCAATCACAACTTCATCCGCTGGGTTTTCCAGAACATCAGCAATCATATTAGCTAATTGCTCACATTCAGCCACACCAAAGCCACGACTGGTAACTGCCGGAGTACCCAAGCGGACACCACTAGTCACAAATGGTTTCTCAGGATCATTCGGGATCGCGTTTTTATTGGTTGTTATATTAGCATTACCTAATGCTTCTTCAGCTACTTTACCCGTAATTCCTTTGGCGCGTAAATCAACTAACATCACATGCGACTCAGTACGACCAGACACAATTCGTAAGCCACGCTTGATTAAAGTTTCAGCTAATGCTACTGCATTTTTTTTCACTTGTTCTTGATAGGTTTTAAATTCTGGCTGTAATGCTTCACCAAAAGCTACTGCTTTGGCTGCAATCACGTGCTCCAAAGGTCCGCCTTGCAATCCTGGGAAGATTGAAGAGTTAAGCATTTTGCCATGTTCTTCTTTAGCTAAGATAATCCCACCACGTGGACCACGTAAGGTTTTGTGAGTTGTAGAAGTTACAAAATCAGCATAAGGAACTGGATTTGGATA
>ERZ650309.210-NODE-210-length-29187-cov-4.836468_pt1 | contig 29187 bp, 21 predicted proteins | sample MGYA00376245_ERZ650309 | MGnify/ENA primary metagenome ERZ650309 (study PRJEB26733, sample SAMN07839294) | wastewater metagenome | biome: urban; feature: wastewater treatment plant; material: waste water | place: USA: North Carolina | collected 2016-04-26 ...
GATCTACACAGGCGAAGACACTCTTTCCCTACACGACGCTCTTCCGATCTTTTCGATACGACATAAGTCGGAATGCTGGACGCGTCCGCAAAAGGTTCATCGTGATGCCAGACGATTTCTTCGACCAGACGGCAAACATCCGGCGTAACGATAAATTCGTGATGATCAGTTTGATAACGTTCACTGGTCAGCCGCGCATATTTCAATTCGTCGAAACTCGCTTCGCTGAAGCCGATGGAAAACGTCTTCACTGGCTGATCCATCGCGCGAGCCATCATTGCCACAACCGTGCTGGAATCCACACCACCGGAAAGAAACGCGCCCAACGGCACTTCGCTGACGAGTCGTATGCGCACCGATTCAGCGATCAATTCGCGCAATCGTTCGGCGTAATAACTTTCGGATTGCGCTGGAGCGTGTTCCTGTCCGTAACTGAAATCCCAGTAACGCCGCGTCGTCATTCGGCCATTCTGAAATGTCATCGTATGGCCGGGCAGCAATTTCTGAATGCCGCGAAACGCCGTCAGCGGATCGGGCACGTACCCAAACGAAAGGTAATCTGAAATCGCCTGATGGTTGACCTGGCGCTCGACTCCGGGAAACTGCAACAAGGATTTGATTTCGGAGCCAAAGACCAGCGTTTCACCGACCAGCGTGTAATGCAGAGGCTTTTTGCCCGCGCGGTCACGCGCCAGAAAGAGCTTGTTTTCTCGCCGATCCCAAATGGCAAACCCGAACATTCCGCGCAACCGTTCAACGCATCGTTCGCCCATTTCTTCGTACAAATGGACGATCGTTTCGGTGTCGCTGTGCGTCTTGAAACTGTGTCCGCGAGCAATCAGATCCGCGCGAAGCTCAGCAAAGTTGTAGACCTCGCCATTGAAAACGATCCAGACTGAACCGTCTTCGTTGGAAATCGGCTGATGACCGGCAGCGATATCAATGATCGAAAGTCGCCGCATGCCGATGGCCGATCCGCCTTCGGCGTAATACCCGGCATCGTCCGGACCGCGATGCGTGATGACATCACACATTTTTTCGATCAAATGACGATCAACCGATTGCCGCCCATTGGCTTGTCTTTCGATTGCAGTTTCCGACCTGAAATATCCGGCAATTCCACACATAAGCTAAGTTATCCGGTTCTCCCAACCAGACGGCGTTTAAGGTTTCTTGCCGCTTGTTGAGATGGCTTGTTCCACAGCACTCCGCTCTGGGCATAATTCGGCTGCCACAGAACTCCGCCTTGGGTTCGTGCTGGACGTGAATCAGTCGCAGTTGCAAGTGACGTTTCGCTGGCCAACTTTTCCGGTTGAAAAATTCGACAAAATGCGATGGTGTGAGCAACGGGGTAATACAGAAACCAGTAATACTGGACGGACGCAAAAAAGCTGCACACGAAATAAGCAACCAAGGTTCCCTGAAGGCCCACGTTAAAGTAGTAGGCTTCTTTATCAGCGTCTGTCTTGAGATCGCCGATCTCTCGCTCCCAACGTCGGAGCCGGAAAAAAGGGAAAAAATTGATGATGAGATAGGCCACAAACCCCAATACCCCCAACTCGACCGAAGTTTCCAGATAAGCGTTATGAGCTTTTTCTTCGTCAACCGAGTAAATGTGGTAATTGGCCAGACCGACTCCAAGAGGATGAGCCAGCGAAAGATTGAACGCGCGTATGAGAAGTTCGCGACGTTGATGCGAAGAACCCGTTTTATCGGAATCAACACTGAAAATTGTTGCCACTCGTTTCCCAAATCCTCCGGGAGAAGCCACGGACAACACTCCAACAACCAGCGCGCTCGCAATGACCATCTGAACACGCTTGCCGCGTCCGAACTTCCAAGCCATAAAGAATCCGGACGCGACCAATCCAAGAAAGGCTCCGCGCGAATAGGTGATCAGGACGCTGACCGAAAACAAAATTCCACAGCCTAAATAAAGATAACGAACGACACCTTTCCGACTCAGTCCAAGGGCAATCGCGGTTGGAATCAGCATATCCAACCCATTGGCCAGATCATTTGGATTGCCGAACATGCCTCCGCCCACTCCGGCAATTCGGGTCAACCCGCCTTTCGCGTGCAGCATCTGTTCGCCTGCCATATAAATTTGAAGAGCGTAGTAAGAAATCCAGACGCCTCCGGCGACGATAACGTTAAAAACACCAATTAGCCGTTTGCGCGTATCTATCAGGTTGACCATCAACAGAAAGATCAATACAACCTTGCTATACACCTCGTTGAACATATCCCAGCCTTCACTGGGAGCAGGAGAAAGCGGCATCAGGATCAAACACAGCACGACCATTACCACCATCATCTTGACTTCGATTGTCCATAGAGTGAGTGGTTCGCCATTGCTAAGCTTTCCCAGCGTATAGGCAAGCAACGCCGTGATCGCAATAAATTTGATGATAGACAGCGTGCCGAAAATTTCCGGAAACAGTTCATTCGGGCGCAGATACAGCATCGCTGTAAACAACATGGTTCCGGCATAAGCTAATCCATGCTTCCCGACACCTTGCCCCACAACGAACGTTGCTCCGCCGGGCGAAACAGGTACAGAAGGATTTGCTGGATTGAGCATTTTCATATGTTGCCGTCGCTCGCGTTCACTGCGCTTCGGTTACCGAAGCAAGTCCCATACGAACCGCTCCAAATTGATAAAACTTTTGCCACAGCGCGCGCAATCGCACTTTTTCTTCAGCGGAAATCGCTCCCAACGTGAACACTGCAACCAGGAAGCTAATCCCATACACAATTGCTCCGATTGCCAAAACCACCTGAACAGGCAAATGCGACAACGGTAGTTTGGCAACGAAGGTAATTGCCGAAGCGATCAATGCCGCCAGCGCCAACCTTCCCAACGGCGCAAATTCACGCAAATCCCGCCAGCTTAATTCGAGTCGGCGTCCAACCACAGTCATTGTGACAATGGAATCGAACAGGCGCGTGATCGCCACTGCCGCAATCACGCCAATCATTCCGGCGACCTTCAGACCGACATACAACGCTCCCCAGGTAATCGGCAGCAGCAGCAGACAAAACTTGATCCGAAAGTATTTCAATTCCGGAAACGCTCGCAATACCGTGCCGATCAACAGAATGTAAAGCAGAATGTTGGCCAGGTTGATCGCAAAAATGGACGTCGCCGCCGCATAGGTTTGGGTGAACAAGGTCAGAATGAATTCCCGCCGAAGCACAAACAGCATTGCGCAAATCGGAAAGAAGACGAATGACAACATTCGCATGGAGTTTGTCCATACTTTGAAAATACGCCGTTTGTCTCCATCCCTTTCCAGTCGCGCGATTTCCGGCAGCAGAATGGTTTCCACCGCGTCAACCAGCACTTGCAACATCGGCAACTGAAAACAACCAATGGAGTACACAGCGAATTCAGCCGGTGAAAAGTGCGAGGTGATGTAATAGTTGTGCAGATCAAATTGAATGATGTAAGCGATGCCACCGACTCCAAACGGCAACGCATTGCCAAGCTGCCGTTTGAACAACGACCAATCAAAGCCACGCCAGAAATTGCCGAACTTGCGACGCAGGTAAATCAGACCAACGGAACAATGAATGACGCCGATAATCACAGCGGCGAACATCATGGCGTAAACACTTCCGCCAATGATTGCCGCCGCAATCAGCAGCGATGTTTTCAGAACCTGAATCACTATCGTCGTCATTGATGACCAACGAATATCACCGTTGGCGATCACCACACTTTCCAGATTCAATGCCACCAACCAGAGCAAAATCGTTCCACCCAGAAACGGCACCACCGGAACCAATCCCTTGCCATTCAGAATCGGAGTGACCCAACCCGGAAAACTGATAAACAGCAACGCCACAATCACGCCAACGCCCAGGTAAAAAACCAGCACGTTCAGCGCAACCTGCGATTTCCGTTCCGGCTCGCGCGGAGTGAAGTAATAAGCACTGGCCGCGACTTGCAACCCCAACAGAGAAAGCCCCGTTGTTAAAATCTGAAACGCTTGCCTGTAAAGTCCCAACTGCTCCGGATTGAGCCAGCGGACCAGAATCAGCGGCAACGCCAAAGCCAGGACAAAGGCAATCCCTTTGGCCGTTGCCAGCCAAAGCGTCTGTCCGGCAAAACTTTTGGGTTCCGCTGTCGCTTTCGTAAAATTCATAATTTGCTTTTCCCGGCACTGCGCTTACCAGCAGATGCCCTCGTAACTTCCGTCGTGGCTGTGGCTTTTCAACATTCCAACCAAATCAATAAACATTCGCCCGTTGTTGAGCTTGTTGCCCAAGGTGCGAAACTCGTCTTCTTTTTTGCCAATGATCACAATGTCGGCTGAATCAACGACGTCATCCAGTTCCTGCCGCAGCAGCGACGAAATATGCGGAATCTCGCGCTCGATGTATTCGCGGTTTGCACCAACCAATCGCGCCATTTGAACATCGCGGTCGTAAATGGATAGCTTCAATCCCTTGCCAATCAGCGCTTCGACCAGCGAAACCATGGGGCTTTCGCGCAAATCGTCTGTTCCTGATTTGAAGCTCAAGCCCAGGATGCCGACGTTTTTACGGCCAGTGCTCAACACCATATCTACTGTCCGTTCCACCTGTTTACGATTGCTGGGCAGAATCGAACTCAGCACGGGAACATCCACGTCCAACTCTTTCGCTTTGTAATTGATGGCGCGCAAATCTTTCGGCAAACACGATCCGCCGAACGCGAATCCGGGCTTCAAGTAAGCTGCCGAAACGTTCAGTTTGGTGTCCTGGCAGAAAACATCCATGACTTTGTGACTGTCCGCGCCAAGTTTTTTGCAGAGGTTGCCGATTTCATTGGCAAAGGCGACTTTCAGCGCGTGATAACAATTGCTGGTGTATTTCACCATTTCGGCTTCTTTGATGCCGATGGTGATGACCTGTGCATCCAGATGTTTGTAGAGTTGACTGACCTGATTCGCCGCTTTTTCGTCGTCTGCGCCAATCAGCGTGAAAGGTGGGTGATGGAAATCGTAAATCGAACTGCCTTCGCGCAAAAACTCCGGGTTGATGGCGACTCCGAAATCCTGGCCAACACGTTTGCCGGAAGCGGATTCGAGCGTTGGAATAACCGTGCCTTCAATGGAGCCAGGCAACATCGTGCTGCGAATGATGACAGTATGGAAATGCTTGATCTTCGCCAACACTTCGCCAATCTGCTGGCAGGCGCGGCGTATGTACGTCAGGTCCAAACTTCCATTGGGCTGACTTGGCGTGCCCACACAAACCAGCGACAGTTCGCTAGCAGCAATTGCCGGTTCCGTTTCAGTCCGAGCCGTCAGCCTTTTCTTTTCAATAGCCTCCGCCAATACATCGTTGATTCCGGGTTCAATAATCGGGCTATGCCCATCATTGATCATGTCCACCTTCAACTGGCTGACATCCACTCCGATAACGTCGTGCCCTGCTTGCGCCAAACATGCCGCTGAAACACACCCCACATAGCCCAATCCGATAACACTTACCTTCATTACTTTCCTTCCTTCCTCTATAAAACGATGAAAACAATTACCTGGCTTCAGAGTTACTCAACTGCTCCGGGGAAGGCAGAGCCGTAATCCTATAAACCGAAAAAGCACCATTGGAATACTCTTCGCGAACGCAATTCCTGTACTTAGTAAGAAACTCACTCAAAAACACTTGATCCTGAGGCTCAACTCCCGCCGGGCCAAGCACAATATGCGTAGCCTTAATACGCTGGAAGTAATCCCAGATTCCTTTGTCACCTAACAATCCTGGGTAATACGACGACTTCCGTCCGGTGTATAAAGCCAGCGCACGGGGCTTGGTGAAAATAACAACGTCGTTTTCGCCGGTTTGCCGCTTGATGTAATCAAAGAATTCAACCGCTTCTTGCTTCGTAATTCCATTGGGGATTTCTTTGAAGTTATAAGTGGTGTACCCCGAAACATAAGTAACCAGCACGGCAGCCGTAACAGCTGCAAAGGCTGCATTTCTGAATCCTCGATGTTGCGGCAAAGCCCGCAATCCTTGCAGCGAATAAAACATGTAAAACGGCACAACCGGCAACAAGTATCTGACCCCACCGTCCATCGGAATTATCAAAACGAAGACGGTGTACAGCGTCACAAACAGCTCAATGAAAGTGACTTTCTTCCGAAACTGCACCCAAAATCCAATCGCCGCCAATCCGTACATCACCAGCGTCAGTCCAACGCGTAGCAATTTGCTGTACCCGTTATCCCAAATCTGGGTCATTGAAGTCGCGTAGCGGGGAATGTTCATCAGGATGAATCGCATCCAATCTCTCAGAAAGCTTTGCGATTCAGCCTGAACCAGCTCGACATAAGCCCGATCACTTCTCAACAGAAAGTACTGAACCACAATCATCGCAATTGTCAGGGCGACAACTCCCACAGTATAAGCTGACGGTAGCCCTAACTTGCGCTTGCGAACTAAGTCGTAAAGTCCCAGGCAAGGCAACAAAATCAATCCGATGCTTCTGGTGCCGTAAGCCAGGTAAAATGCAGCCCCAGTTGCCAGCACATACCCCAATTTAACCCAGTTGGTTGCGCCAGCTTCGATTGCGTCATAAGACTTGTGAACCAAATAGATGCTCAAATAGGCAGCGACAAAAAACGGGATTTCCGATTTGATATGATCTTTGTACTCCCAAAAGTAAGGGTTCAGACCAACCAACGCGATTAAAGCGATTTGCCAGTTTACAGGAATGTAATTCCTGACCAATTGCACCATGACAAAGAGCGCCAGCATGAAAAGCAGCACCAATTCCACCTTCATTGCCGTCAGATTCATGCCGAAAAGCCCAACAACTGGCGCTAAAAGCAATGGATAAACTGGCGGATATGAATCCGGCCCGATATACGGAGGGCAGTAAATGTAACTGGTTAAATTGTAAGGAGCGCCTTCCGCAATGTTTTTGGCATGCTGAATGTACATGCTGAAATCATCGCCCCAGTAATGCCCTTCACGGATAGTCACCAGATAGAAAACACCAATCGCCAAAATTATGACCAGAGCTAACTTGTTGCTTTTCGCCTCGGCTTCGATCTGAACATCAGACCTGGCCTCACTTTTATCGTTCGCCAAAGACGCAGTAGCCTCAACGAACATCGTGTTTACTTCTGATTGCTTCATAGCCTGCTCTTGCCGCCTGGGGGCGGTAGTGAAAAACACTTGCCGATTAGCGGGAAAGCATTGGTCTCCAGACTTCGCTGCCTGTTGAAGCTGCTTTCAATTCCATTGCGGCTGTGTGTGGGTCACAGACGTGCTGACAAATTTTCGCGAATTCGGCTGCAACACGTCCCCAGCCGAATTTTTCCCTGACAGTTTTGGCTGCCCTCGATCCTAACTGACTGGCAAATGGCTGGTCGGTCAGAATTCGCACAATGGCGTCCGAAAACGAAATTGGTGTGTCGGCGATCAATAACTCTTCGCCGTGGTTTACCGGTAATCCCTCAGCGCCAACAGTTGTGGAAACCATGGGCATTTCCATCGCCAGCGCTTCGTAAATCTTCAATCTGGTTCCACCGCCGATGCGGATCGGCACGATGTACGCAGCGGCCTTTTCCATATACGGCCTGACGTCGTCTACTCGTCCGGTAACAATCACGGACGAATCGCGCTGGCTCAGTTCCAGCAATTCGCGTCCGGGTTTGCGCCCGACTACTGTCAATTTGACGTTCGGCACTTTGGCGCGAACCAGCGGCAGAATTTCTCCGCAGAACCAGTTGATCGCGTCCACGTTCGGAATCCAGTCCATCGAGCCGGTGAAAACCAGACTCGCCGGTTCCGGTTTCGCGTCGGATTGCGGGTGGAAAAAGTCCGTATCAACACCAGTGGGAACATCCGTGACACTTTCCAGGCGGTAATCCCGTCGCATCATTTCGTTGTCTTCGCGGGAAACGGCGATGACGTGGTCGTAGCGATGGCATTCCTGGCGTTCGAACGCGAACATCTTTCGCCACTGGCCATACAGGTACAACCGTTTGAACAGATTGGTCTGTGTTTGGTAATGACGTTTCCAGATCATGGCTTCAACGTTGTGCTGGAATAACACCGTTGCGCAGCCGAGATTTTCTGGCACATTGACGCTGGGCGTCAGGAAGTCACAAACAACAACGTCCGGCTTTTTCTGTTCGACCAGCCGAAGAATCTCTTGTCGCATTTCGGCGGATTCGTATTTCTTCACCGCATAAGGCAGGCGGGAAAACAGGTTCTGGAACAATTCAACGTAAAACCCAACGGAAAACTTGGCGCGCGTCTGGTGCGGAATCGTCACCAGTTCGTGGCAATACTCTTCAGCTTTTTCGCGCGCAGCGTTACTTCCATTCGGCGAAGCCATTCCGTCATCCAACGTCAGGTAAGTGACGTGATGATCTCGCTTGAGCTGTTTCAACATCTCGTACGTGCGAATCTTGCCGCCCTTGTCCACGGGATGAAGCAATTCGGTTTTGATCCAAAGTATCTTCAAGTCAACGTCTCCTGCTGAATTCACGATGCCGCCGCATAAGCCTTCTTGGCCTGCGCCGTTGGTTCGGGTAACCGTTGCTCTTCGCCATCAATGAAACGGCGATGCCAGATTTCAAAATTGACCAGCATCCACAATCGCTCCGAATGGTTTTCGCCAGCGTGATGCCGCGCAACCAGATTCCGCACAAACTCCGGTTCGAAGATTCCGCGCTCCAACGCTCGCGCGCCCAGCACGTAATCATCCAACAAGTGACGAAACTCTCCGCGTAACCAGGAACCGACCGGAACCGGAAAGCCCATCTTCTTGCGCGTCAAAATCTCGCTCGGAATTTTGTCCGCCATCGCCTGGCGCAAAATGTATTTGGTCGTCAATCCGCGCAACTTCATGCGCTCCGGCAAGCGCGCGGCGAATTCGACCAACTTGTGATCCAGAAACGGCACGCGGCTTTCGATGGAAGCAGCCATGCTCATCTGATCCTGCTTCATCAACAGTTCGTGCAGATAGGTTTTCATATCCGCCGCCAGCAACTGATCAAGCATCTCCACTGCATCCGATTCGCCCATCAGCGCCAACGAAGTTTTATATGGATTGCTTTCCGCAATTCGAGATTGTGTGTCGGCGGTGAATAGAGTTCTTTGGCGATTGCGGGAAAAAACGGAAAAGTTGTCGAAGTAAATGCTTTCGATGTCCGGCGGCACACACAGAAATGTCCGCGCAAGTTTTTGCCTGACGGCTAACGAGCCGCTACCGTTCTCAATCGTCTGTTTGACCAAATGGCGCAACGGTGATGGAACAACGGTGTTGTAAGCCCGGCCAAGTGCCAGGTTGTAAATCGTTTTCCGGTATTTGTCGTACCCGGCCAGCAGTTCGTCGCTGCCTTCGCCGGTCAGAACGACTTTGACGTGTTCGGAAGCCAGCTTGGAAACAAAATACAGCGGAATGCTGGACGGGTGCGCGATGGGTTCATCTTCCTGATAAACCATCGCCGGAAGCGCATCAAAAAACTGCTGCGGGCTGACGACAATTTCGTGATGATCAGTGCCGAAAGCGCGCGCGGCCATTCGCGCGTATTCCAGTTCGTTGGCTTCGCGTTCGGCAAAGGCGACCGAAAAGGTTTTGATCGGATCGCTGACCAGTTTGCTCATCACGCCGGCGATTGCCGTGGAATCAATTCCGCCGGACAAAAACATTCCCAGCGGCACATCGGCCATCAAGCGCAACCTGACCGATTCACGGAAAAGCTGATCAAACTGTTCGATGTATTGTTTGTCGCTAAGCGGCGTTTCGTCTTTGGCAAAGCTGACTTCCCAATACCGTTTGATCTCCACTCGACCGTCTTGCCAAACCAGCGTGTGACCGGGAGCCAACCGGTGAACTCCGCGAAAGAGTGTTTCATCGCCGGAGGTGTAACGATTGGCCGCGAAGTCCGCCAGCACGTCGTAATTCAACTCCGGTTTGACGGCGCGAGCTTCAATCAGAGCTTTGATTTCCGACGCAAAGTGCAGTTCGCCGTCTTTCGACAATGTGTAGTAGACAGGCTTGATGCCCAGCCGGTCGCGCGCAATCAACAGCCGTTGTTGAGTTCCGTCCCAAATGGCAAAGGCAAACATGCCTCGCAAATACTGAACTGCATTTGCGCCAAATTCTTCATAAAGATGGATGATGGTTTCGGTGTCGCTGGCTGTGCGGTAACGATGGCCTCGGGCTTCCAGCATCGGACGGTGATCGTTGTGGTTGTAAATTTCGCCGTTGAAGACAATCTGAACCTGGCCGTCTTCGTTTGCCATAGGCTGATGGCCACCGCCCAGATCAACAATCGAAAGCCGCCGATGCCCCAGTCCGACACCGCCTTCGATGAAGCTGCCTCCGTCGTCCGGCCCGCGGTGAGTCAATGTATCGCGCATCCGATTGAGCAGCGATTCATCAACGCGACGATTCAACGTTTTAGGTACGGCAATGCCGCATATTCCACACATTGCTTGCTTTGCTCCGCGTTAACCCATTGCCAACTGCGCCAGCTTCAATTGCCAGCCATTGGCATCTCGTTCAAATGACGCGCGCCGCACCCTGCGCTCGATTGGAAAACTGACGCCGTTAATCACCACTCGATTGATTGGTGATTGAAACACCAGATCGAATTTGTCCGTGCCGCTCAAACTGATTTCCAGCCAATCTTTGCGAAATTCCACAGAATAATGATTGACCACCGTCCTTGAGACGAATTCCAGACACCCTTGAATTTCCAGTTCCTGACCACAGACCAATCCGGCGTGAAGGGCTTTACCTCCCAAAACACGAAGCCACGCCCAGGCTCCAATTGCCGAAAGAAACCCGCTGCCAAGCTTGCTGGCCTGATCTCCGATCAAGATCGTGTCCTGTGTATTGCCCAGAGAAAGCTTGAAACCTCCTTCGCCTAACGGGGAAACGGCTTGTCGGCTGTAGCGAACCGGCTTTTGGGCACTTGTGGGAACAATTAAAGTGGCAAACGATTGAATTCCTTTACCCGTTGCTGTGATTGATGCCATCGGAGCACTCTGACATTGACCATAACAACGAGAAATCCAACTCTGTTTTACTTCTGCTTGAGACGCTGTGGTTCCAAACGACGCCAAAATCAAACCGGCATCATTCGAGGCGACTTCGATTTGCCAGGCGTCGGAATTTGTAGAATCAGGCTTTCCAGTCGAGCTTTGCACCTTCCTCACAGACGCGCGGCAATTCGGTGAAAAATGATAATTCAAAGCGTAGCGATGATGTTCGCGCGCATCGAACCTGTCTCGAACAATCAGGTAAGGTGGCATTGGCGACTCTATCCCGGATTTCAAAAACAGCGTTTCGCGTGTGTGCATCACCGGATCAGTCAGACGCTGGTACCCATTGTGCGAACCGGAAAAGTAGCCGAAGTTTTCAGTCGTAATAAAATCTCCCAGCTTGCTTTCGGCGATGTGGTTCCAGGAAAACGGCCCTGATGCGACCGATTGCGACTGGCCATCAACCTCAGCGGTGTTATGCGCCGCCGTCGAACGAAAGTAGTTCCGCAACTCAGCTTTGCCCGTGTAAGTCAATGTGCCGCTATCAGTTAGCCACTGAACACCTCCCGCCGAAAATTCCAGCGACAATGCGTCCGCATGAGCATGACCACAGCCCAAACTTCCATGCGGCCCGCAATCAATCAGCAAACAAGCCGATTCCGGCAACCACCCATCACGCTGCACAAAATAACCGCTTTCAGAAAACGCGTGGTTCAAATCTCCCGGCAATTCGGCTTTGATGTTATCGAACTGCTCCAAGCCGTCAGGCCCCAGCAACCACAATGTTTCAACCGCAGCTTCAGCCGCGACAAATTTCCAGTCGCTACGCCCGGCAATTGCGGCTCCCGTGGCAAGCGTGTCCCGAAAATCATCCGCTCGGCGAACCCCCAACATGACCAAACGTCCACCATCATCGTCGCCAACAAAGGAAGATGAGCCATTGGGACGCGTGATCCACATCAGATGATCAAGCATTTTCGTCAAGCTCTGTTCCAGTTCAGGCGGCAAAGCGATACGGGCCGCGCGTCCCAGCAATAACAGATGCGTGTAAAAGTCCGCTGTGTACCGGTGGTAATAACTCGCCTGTTCGAAGTAAACACCATCACCACGGATTTGCGTGTAAAGCTGATCTTGCAAAATCTTCAAGCCAGACGAACGCCACGCCTCGGCATTTTTCAATTCCGGGAGTGAAACTCCCAGGTAAAACAAACTCAAAGCTTCCCCCGTCAGGTGTGTGTTGGGGCTGAAGTAAAGCGACAGGTATTTTTCGACGTGGCTTCCAAACGCAGTCAGGAACTTCAAAAGCCTCAATGTAAATTTCGGCGTCAATCGTGGCGAACTGGCAAAGAAATGGAATGCCCACAACCACGAAATCCCGCGAAACGCGACTTCCAGGCTGCTGGCCCAATTAATTCCTCGCCCTGGCGGATTTGCATCCATCCACGATGAAACCATGCCGACAAAACATTCGGCATATCGCTCATCGCCCGTCATCCAGTACGCTTGGCCCAACGTGACCAGAAACTGGTTGCGATTGAGTTCCCAGGTAATTTTCTTGTCACCCGCAACCTGAGGATTCAGATAGTCAATCTTGCTCCAATGCGCCAGCGACGTCCGCTTGCTTGAGATCGGTTCAAAATGCCAATCAACCGGATTACCGAATTCCAAACCATCGTAACCAAGCAGGTCGAATTTTCCGACAATCACCCTGTTCGCTCGGGCAATGATTGCTTCACGTTGCTCGCTGAAACGCGTTGCCATCAAAGCTGCTATTTCTGACCGATGAGCAACCGATGGAAAAAACGTCTGCACCCCGGCATTTTGAACTCGCGCTGTAATCTGAGAAGCAGTCTGTTCTCCCGTTCCTCTGCGAACTGATGGTTGAATCATACCAAGCCAGTCCGCTTCGCTCATTTCGGTTCCTGCCAATAACTGTTCACGTAACCGTGCCAATTCCTGACCGCCACGAACACGGATTTCCTTTAGGCTTTTGCCACGCAATTTCGTCAGGTTTTTAAGAGAACCAACCATTACTATCTCCATTCACCATTCCGTACTTCATTTACTGCCAACAGACGCCACTGCCGACTTACGCTTTATCGAACAAACAGGTGCAAGCCCCATCCTGCTGACATTCACTCTTAGCAAAGCTAGAGTGAGATGAGGCGTAGGTAACAAACAAAAATATAAGAACTAAAGTATTGGATTTACCAGCCAATCAGCCTAAGTACTGGAATTTCATTGAATGACTTTTTGCACCGCTACCATTCACCTAACATCTTATGGGGCTGTGAACAACAAGCTTCCGTGCTTGCTGTGCAATGAACACCGATTAAGTCGTCATTGTTAATCGCAGGAAAGAATTCCATGTTTCAATTGGGCCAACGCCTCGCAATTATTAACAGGGGACGCAATCATTTCACCAATACAAAAACTGGTGAGGTGGTAGTCCAGGATCTCCCCCAGCCCCAGATTACCCACCTCACCACTCGCAGCACGTCACCCCCATTTCGACACGCGACGCGCCTGCGAATCCCAAAAGTTAAAAGGATGTCTTCTAGGTTCCTTTACCAACTAGCTGCGGCTTAGCAATAGACTCCGCACCTTTAGCTTTAACTTCACGCATGGGTTCCCAGACAACCTGCGTGCCTCCACTGATAAACCGAATAATTCCAGCAATGGAAGCAACGTTAACCAAAGCGAAGTAATAAGGAATAGCCAAAGGTCCAATCTTGACTTTCAATCGTTCGGCGAGTCCGCCTATCAAAGCCAATAAATAAAATGCAGATTGTCCCAGCAAGAAGTAATAAAAGAACGTTGACTTGTTGATCAACAACCAATTAGTCACCAATGCGGCAATCAAAAATGCCGGAACAAGGTAACGTAACACCTTGTGAGAAATCATTTGAAAGGCAAAAATGCCATGACGAGACAAACTCAGCACTTCTTTATATTTGTTCAAGGCACGCAAAGTTTGCGAAATTACTCGAATTCTCATTCGTAATTCGTCTTGCCCACGGTTGTTTGTATCTTCCATCGAAATAGCTTCAGGCTCATAAACCGTTCGTAATCCTTGCAAATGAATTTCTGTAGCAATGACAAAATCGTCAATCATTTGGTTACTCAATCTGACTTGGCAAATTCGTCTCACTGCGTAAAGACACCCACTAACCCCTATCAACGATCCAAGCCTGCTCTCACACTTCTTCAGAAACTTTTCGTACCCCCAATATGACCGACATCCTTTTCCAACTGCAGTTGCCGCACGGTCCACATAAACAAGCTGGCCTGCGACACATCCAACTCCTGGGTCAGCGAAACTCCTCACGATTTTCCGCAGCGCATCTTTCTGATAAATGGTCGTGGCATCAGAAAAAACAAGGATTTCCCCGGAAGAGATTTTCGCCGCTTGTTGTTGCGCACGCGTTTTTCCCAGCCTGTGCTCTTGACGATTTAAAATCACCCCCTGACCTGCAAATCCAGCGACAATCTCATCAGTACCGTCAGTCGAGCAGTCAGATGCAACTATTACTTCCAACTTCTCTTTCGGGTAGTCAAGCGAAAGCACATTCTTTAGCTTTTCCGGTAAATCACGCTCCTCGTTATAAGCAGCAATAATTACCGATATGCTGGGAGTAAAGTCATCATCCTTCCTTGTTGGGCGCGAAAATAACCGACTCAGTAAACAAACTAAAACCGGGTATCCAAAATAGGTATACGCTGCCAGGCCAACGAAAAACCAAAAAACAATCTCCAGAATCATGCATCACCTCATTTAGAAAACTGAAAACCAATCATTATTCAATGATCTATTTAATAATCATTTTTCTATTTAGTGCTTGTTACCGCCCATACGCTATAAAAGATAAAAAGCTGAGAAACCTTAACGAATTCACGACGTTACCCATTTTCTTTTTAAAATTGCCGTTAACAATTATCGTGTCTCCAGATCGCACCATCAAATTCTCTTCTGCTCCCGCTTTCCCATCCAAAATCTTTTTCACGTCAACCCTTCTGTGTTGCATCATTCCATTTCGGTCCTGCCTTAAAAGAATGACATCTGACCGATCGGCTGTTTCGGTAAAACCACCAGTCGAATTAATAGCTTCCAGAATTGTTAACGGTCTGGAAATAATAACAATCGAAGGCATCCTCACCTCACCCAAAACACCGATCTTAGCGCTTTGAGCTTCTTCAAGAGAAACACTAACTTGGGGATTGATTACATATTCGCTAAAGTCAGTGGTAAGTTTTTTTTCTAATTTTGGAATCGTAAACCCCACAACTTCAATATCACCTACTAACGGGTGATAAATACGTCCTACTGGCGAGACCTTAATCTTTGGTAGCGAGTAATCAGGTTGACCTAGCACTCGTATGGCAATTTCATCTCCTGGACCAAGGCGATAAGTTTCGTAAAAATTTCGATATAAGCCCCTAAAGTACTCTTCATCAGGCTCTCCTTCGAATATTTCCTTACTCTGATTTTCTCTTGACTCGGCTTTCCTTTGACCAGCACCGGAAATTGACTGCGAGTAAACCCAGCCTGCCATAGCTGCCCAAAGATAGAGGGTTGACACAAAAATGCTCAAAAGCCGTCTATTTCCAGGGGTCTTTTCCAAGAATATATTTCGCATAAATATAGAGATCATATTTAAATCATCCTTTATAAAGCTAATGAAGTTCAATGATCAGCTATTCTATTAAGTACAACACCAAAAATATCTTCTTGGGATAATTGCTCAATTGCTTTCGATAGCTGAGATGCCTTAGTCGCTCCTTGGCGAATAACTACTAACGCAGTGTCCACTAATTTAATCAGCATGCTGCAATCAGCTCGATCCGACATCGGCGGCGAGTCAAACAAAATAAAATCATAATTCGGATCAAGTATTTCCAGCATTTCATGAAAGACCGGAGAAGTAAGTATTTCAACTGAGTTATCGATTCGCTCTCTTGTTGGGAGCACGTGAAAATCAGAGGGTAATATTCTGGCTATTGCGGCACCAGGAGATAAGCTTCGCCCATATGCTTCAGCCAGCCCAATTTGAGACTCAATCCCCAACAATCTCGTAACAGAAGGCTTCACAAAATCTGTATCAACTACTAATACTCGCTTGCCGGCCCGAGATAACGCTCCAGCAAGATTAAGAAGTACACTCGTACGTCCCTCTCCTTTTTGAACAGACGCAATCAATACACGCTTAAAAAGCCTTTCCGCTGTGCCTGAAATCAACCTTAAAGCCAGCATGTCATATCGCTCAGATGCAACGAGATCATTTTCATGTAAAGTTACCAGGTGCGAAGCGACGTGAAAAAAATTCAAAGAGACTTCACGCGCTGGCTCAGCTAGGGCTTCTCTAGATATTTTTAAACCACCTCGTTCCCTGCCATCAAATTTTACTGAACTATGAGTTGAAGCTGAAAAATGGCTGTAATCAAATTTATCCAATGCTTGACCTATAGCACTTTCACTAGTCTCCTTTACTTCTTCATGAAAAGGTTTAGTTCGACGAGGCTCCCCCTTCTTACTGGTTACAACTTCTAGCCTGTTTTCCATTTTTACTCCTACTACTTTTATAACTTGATACTATTTTGCCAGCATTTGAAAGATTTGTAGCTTCTTTAAAAAAAGAATTAGCGCAGGTAATAATATTACCGCTAACAACAAAGTCCCTAAAACACGCACTAAAAATAACTTTCGATTATGCCGGCTCTCTGAAACAGTGAGCGTCTCAGGAATTAATCCTACTACTGGCGCCCCTAGCAGATACTCCACATCACGTTCATCCTGGACCATCATCAATCTCGGTGCTTCAATCATAAAAGCAGCCATAATCCCAATTCCTAAAGCCATCGCAATTGACACAAATAATAGTTTCAACCGATTTGGAGCAATGGGATTCACAGGAACGACGGCTTTATCTATGATTTGAAAGATACCAGAACCAAATGTATCTCCTGTTTTTCCAAATTTTCGCAAGGAGTCTCGCTTTTCAAGTAATGTGCTGTAGCGATTAAATAGAAGGTTATATTCACTGCTGCCTTCAATATCTTTCTGCCCCCCCACTCCCGTTGATGGGGTATAAGTATTGGTGTCACTCAAGGCGATATCTGACGGCGAATCCTCTACTTCTGGTAGTAGAGACAAAGCTTGCTGCTTCCTCTTTATATCTCGTTGAACAAGCTCAAGATCAGTTTCTAAACTCGTTAGCTCACGTCGTAGGCCTCGTGCTTCACTTGTTTCCGGCGAGAGTGCATCTGTACTAGATTGCCCTTTTCTCTCTTCCATCTGAGTAAGCTGCTTATTTACCTCGGCAATTTGTAATTGAGTTTGAGCAACTTTTGAATTCTTTTCTGTGTATTGCGACTTCTGGTCTTTAAGTTGAGCCTCTAGGCGGGCTTTTTCTGTTAACAAAACACCATAAGCGCTACTTCGTGCAAAATCATTTGAGTCTGATGGCAACATTTTTAAAGCTTTTTCTTGCTCGCTAATCTGACGTTTTTGCTGAACAATACGCTGATTTATACTAAACTCTTTATCGTTTAAAACTTCCAAAGTGTATTTTAAAGAAGCTCTCTGGGATCTAACAATATTTTGATTACCTGCCGACAATTCTTTTGCTATTCGCTGTTTGTTTATAGACTTCAGACTTTCTTCAAGCTCATTAATATTTACATCAAGTGCATGGACTTCATCCGCATTTCGCTTTTCAATAACTGCATTAGTATTGTCGAAGTAAGATGCTAAATCATTTGTTACTTGCATGGCCAAAACAGGATCAGTATGCTTGTATGTAATTGTAAATGATATTGGAAACTGTGGGTAATAGTCGCGGACTTTTGTCTCGACCTTTAGATCCTTGCGGAGCGCATCAATAGCAGAATCGATGTCTACGCTGCCTCCATATGGGCGGTAACGCTTAACTATAGGCTCCAGACTTGTGCGACTAAGTAAATGCTGATTTGCTGCTGCAACTTGTACGTCTACAGTGCTTCTTTCTTCACTTGATTGAATTGAAATTGCGACTAACGCGCTTGCTTCATAGACATTACGAACTACACGCATAGCGTTAATTGCGGCAACCATCATTACAAGTGAAAAAAGAATAACAATCAGCTTTTGCCGCCATAATATTTTTAAATATTCTATGATTGTTCGTGGTCTAAAATTATTCATAGTCCTTTACAACCTTCAAATTTTTACTTTTTACTTACAACAATAAGCGCCAGCTTTTTAAAGCATCACCAATATTCATTTCATAATAATTAAAATAGGCAATAATAATTTTTGACTCATCGTATATTCGATATTTGCTAGTATTGGATTAATATCGTCTATTAAGGATATAGGAGAGAATTTAGTCTAATCCTCTCCTATGGACGGCTGCTCAGCTAATCCACTTTGATATGCATAAAGTGCTAATTCGAATCGGTTCTTTAAATTTAGCTTGTCGTAAATGGAGGTTAGATGGTGACGGACGGTGGCCTCACAAACAAATAACCTATCAGCGATTTGTTTATTTTTAAGCCGCTCAGCAATTAACACGACGATCTCTCGTTCCCGTTCTGTCAGTTTACCCGTAATCCGTTTATTTTTTTCATAGGAAAGGCTGCTTTCGTTGGACATTATTTTCCCTTGCCATATTTCTTTTAACATTCTGGCCATAGTGACACTTTCAATCCATGCTTCCCCAGCATATACCTTTATTATGGCTCGAGTTAGGACCTCAGGCGAGTCAGTTTTGAATACTAGCCCCATTGCACCAAACCCAAATGCTCTATAGTGAGCTTCTGGGTTCCATTCACCAGTAAAAACTAAAACTCGGCCGTTATGTGAAGCAGAAATCAAATCCGGGATTGCATCTACACCACAATCTCCGCCATGTTCATGATCTAAAAGAATAACATCAGGCCGACTATGTTTAATAGCAACCATAGCTTGAGCATAATTAGAAGCTTCACCTATTACTTCTACATCTGGAACACTTTCGATTAATAAGCGTAGGCCGAATCTAACACACACCTGATTTTGAATAAGTAAAACTTGAACTGGCCTTATGTTGGGGGATAATTCAGATTTCAAAACTCACCTCCTAACTGTATTGCATGTACATATCCATACTAATAACTATTCAAAACTTTGATCTTAATCTATATCATTATTAAGCATCGTTAAGCCATCCTTGACTTAACGCATATCTAACTAATTCAGCACGACCATTTAAGCCAAGTTTTTCGATCACCCTAGCTTTATATGTCTCTATCGTCTTGGCACTTAAATCTAACTGACCAGCAATTTCTTTGTTACTAAACCCTAAAGTTATTAGACGCAAGACTTCTTTTTCACGCTCGCTTAATCTTGCCTTGGAAGTAGCCTTACTTGCGCCTTGAGGCAAGGACTGTATAAGAGTAGTTACCATTTTACCGGCCAGTGTAGGGTCAAGATAAGCATTTCCTGATGCCACCACCCTAATTGCGTGTATCAACTCATCTCCGGCTGTTTTCTTCAGCAAGTATCCAGCTATTCCGCTTTGAAATAATTCGCGTAAATAACCGCTTGCCTCATGAACAGTTAACACTAAGACTTTGATTTGAGGGCAAACCTGTTTAACCCTCTCCATCACTTGAATACCATTTAAATCTGGAAGTGTAATGTCAAGAATCATCACATCTGGTTCAAGCTCCTTTGCTTGTAATAAAGCGCTCCGTCCATCTCCAGCCTCACCTACCACTTCCATATCTAATTGCTCGGCAACTAACGCTTTTAGGCCTTTACGTACAATGGGATGATCATCTACAAGCAAAACCCCCAATTTTGACATAATTTACCTTTTGCTGCCTATGGAAAGAGGTATATTTATATTAAGGATTGTTCCACTTTCAGGTGATGAAATAATGTCAAATGTACCTGATAATAATTTGACTCTTTCGATTATTCCGATCAAGCCAAAGCTTTTCTTTTCACTTTCAGAATGGTAACTGTCAATTAAGGCGTTGTTAAACCCACAGCCATTATCAGAAACATGCATTGTTAAGCAGCTATTTAGCCTAGTTATAGCTATTACCGCCTTATTAGCCTTAGCATGCTTGATTATATTAATTAGAGATTCTTGTACTATTCGATAAACTTCTGTTTTTATTAATTGGGTCAACGTTGATTCATTTAACTTTGACCATCGAAAATCAATAATGATATTTGTATTCGCAGACCATTTATCGACAAGATGTAATAATGCTTCCTTTAACCCTAAATCATCTAGTATTGAAGGCCTTAATTCCCAAGCAATATTATGCACTTGCTGGTTGAGCTGCCCGATAATCAGCTGCAACTGTTCCAAGTGCGTATCAATTTCAGGGGTATTGATAAGATGTTTTTTTAATGATTTGAGTCCTAGACTTAATGCAACTATTTCTTGTCCCATCTGGTCGTGAAGCTCTCTGGCAAGACGTTGACGCTCAGATTCTCTAGCGGCGTCTAGCTCCAACAAGAATTGCAATTTCGAGACTCTTATTTTTTTGCAGTCTGAAACAATATCTGATTTACTATCTAATCTGCGCCTGTCCCAAAATTTTTCTGAATTAATCACCTGGCTATTTAGCATTTCTTTTCTATTTGTTAACTCTGAAAGCATTCTTAGCACCTCAAGAAATAGCAGCGTATACTTTATGGTTCAGAATCTATTTTTTGAATTTGCCGACCTACCTTGCCTGAAACTTCTTTGAAGCGAAATTAACAATGCCTTTAGTTGTTCATTAAAATAGTGAATAAAAATATTTACCTATCCCTAACCAACAATCTCCGCAACTTTCGCTAACTCTACTGGGCTTGTAGGCGCCTGTCAAGAAAATTGTAAGGATTAACCCTACAATTTCACCCAACCATCCTACAAAAAGACGCTTACAACAGTCCTGGCGTGTCAGATAAAAGGATTTTCTAGAAATTTGCAGAATTTCACAACAAGGTGAGCTAAATCTCTATTTTTACAATGATAGGTTGTTCTGGCCTTCAACTTTACCCTTGACGTCGTTTTTGAGAAGGCCAAAAGATCTGAAAAGAGTTTTGCGAATTGGACAAAAATGCAGGAATACTATGCAGCGACTTGGCTCTTTATAAACTGGCGTCAGCGTGCAATGAAGAAAGGAAGGAGTGTCGACGGCCCTCCAAAAGCTTGATTGTGTGTATTCGTTGTGGAGGATTTTGTATAGCTCAAACTCAAGGCTGAAAAAGACGTGAACAGACGACAAAGTCAGGAAGAAATGCGATCAAGCACGGTTTTTAAAAGCTGAATTATCGCTTACTTGTCCCGGTAGTTAAGCGCGGGTTTTTGGTTAGCTGGAATTCGGGATCGGTATTCATGGCCTGCGCGACGTTTGTTGAAATCAGCTTTTGCATCTTCAATAAGTTTCGGGCCATTCAACAAGTCAATGGCCGACATTGTCAGAGTTTTTGCAGCAACGGTTAAGCCTTTGCGGCCGATATTGCTGCCAGTACAAGCAACGGCTTGCCAACTGTGTCCGGGGGTACCTGGAACATAAGTTGCAGCACGAAACTCAGTAGTCGGTACAATCCAGCTTACATCCGAAACATCTGTTGAACCTGAACTTACGCCATCTTCTACACTCTGGATCTGCTCTTGGCTTCCCATGGCCAATGTTCCTTCTAAGGAAAAGGTCGAGCGTAATTTTTCGGCAAAGGCCACTTCTTCAGGTGTGTATGTCACACCACCCACTTGCCGTAGATTCTTATCGATCAATCTGGCCAGAGGTTCGTTAGGCAATTCGTTGTAAACACTGCCGACTAGTTCCATTTCCATTTTGGTTTCAGTCGCCAACGCCCCAGCTTCTGCACATTTGACGACACGTGACCAGATGCCATCCAACACTGGCATGCTCGGATGGCGAGCGTACATATAAATTTCTGCGAAATCAGGCACCACGTTAGGAGCGTCACCGCCTCTGGTAATAATGTAATGCAACCGGGTTGTTTGCGGGACATGTTCGCGCATCATATCCACAGCGTGAGCCATTAGCAGCGCGGCGTCCAGCGCGGAGCGTCCTTTGTCAGGGGCCGCAGCAGCGTGAGCCGCCTGGCCATAAAAGCGAAACTTCGCCGTAACGTTGGCCAAGGAAGATTTCAAACTGGCACTGTTCGCATCACCAGGGTGCCAGGCCAGAGCCACATCCAAATCGTTGAAAACGCCTGCGCGTGCCATGAACACCTTACCTGACCCACCTTCTTCGGCTGGCGTGCCGAAAAACTTGATCGTTCCGCTGATCTTCTTTTCTGCCAAATAATCTTTCAGCGTGATAGCTGCAAACGCCGACGCCGTGCCAAACAAATTGTGCCCGCACCCATGGCCTGGTCCCCCGGCAACGCGAGCCCGTTTTTCAGCAATGAAAGCAACTTGGGACAAGCCCGGCAAAGCATCATATTCGCCCAGAATTCCAATGACAGGTTTGCCTTCCCCAAACGTCGCCACAAAAGCTGTCGGGATTTCAGCGACATTTTCCTGAATCTGAAAACCTGCGGCGCGCAATTCGGCTTTCAGCAGCGAAGAACTATTGTTTTCCTTGTAACCAACTTCGGCAAATTCCCAAATGCGGCGTGAGAGGTCGCCAAAATATTCAGCGCGCCCATCCATCTTTTTCAAAATCTCTTCGCGTTCGTCGAAGGAATGCTTGGCAGTGGTAGTCGGCAAGCTGAAAATGCTCAAAATCATGGCAATGCCTAAAAGCCGCAAACGACGAGTCAGCATAGCTGTAACCTCTCAGAAGTTGAAAATTTGTATTTTGGGTGTTTGTTGAAAGCGCGGCGATTCTAGGTGGGCGAGTGAAAGCAGTCAAGAAATTGGAGCTATTCGCCTTCCGCCTCGGTCAGCAACCCAGCCGCAGCTTCGTCCAACATCCATAACAATGATTTGCTGGTGGGATTAATCAGTTGGCTGGGATAAGTTTCCGGCTGGCGTTCGCCTTCCAAAACTTCTTGCAACGCCGCGCCTTTGTCTTTGCCGGCGATCAGGAAGATAACTTGGTGAGCATAATTGATCGTTGGCGCAGTTAAGGTGATGCGCCAGGCATTCAGCTTTTCGACGAAGTTGGCTGTGACAATTCGATCCGTAATTTGCAGCGCGGCAGTTCCCGGAAACAGCGAGGCAGTATGGCCATCAGCACCCATTCCCAAAAAGACCAGATCGAACTGCGGAACCTCGGAGTTGAAAAACTGATGCAACGTTGCCGAATAAGATTCCGCAGCTCGTTGATGGTCTTCGTCTTCAGCGGGAATGCGGAAAATGTTCTGCTGCGGCACATTTACCTTGGCTAACAACGCCTCGCTCGCCATTCGGTAATTGCTGTCAACGTGATCGGGCGGCACACATCGTTCGTCGCCCCAAAAAAAGTAGATCGAATTCCAGGGCACCGAATCGGCAAATGGCTTTTGAGCCAATAGCGCTAGCATGGCTTTGGGAGTCGAGCCTCCGGAAAGCGCAACAGCAAACTTGCCGCGTTCGGCAACGCATTGTTCAGCCATTCCAGCAAACCGAAGCGCAGCCGCCCAGGCTAGTTCCTGAGGGTTATCGTAAATTTCGATTTGAGCAAGACTGCCAGACGCTTCAGAAGGATTCATTTTATTTTTTGGGAGTTGCGGTTGCCTGAGGCTTCGCACCTTGCGGAGCGACAGCCATTCCCTGAAGCCGCGCGCGAACCTCAGGCGGCATCGCTTCCATCGCCTTTTTCATTTCTTCGGCGTTGAGCGGTCGTTTAACCGAATCGGGAATGGAAACAGGAACGCCCGGATTCGCCTGCGCCTGTTTCATCAGAGGGTGCAAAGTCGGTGACGGAGTCGGTTGTTGAGCCTGCGCCGCTCCTGCCGGTTGCGCCGCGTTTTGTGGCTGCTGTGCTGGTTGCTGAGCAGCGGATTGCGTCGCCGGTTGCTGAGAAGCCGGTTGTTGCGAAGCAGAATCGGACACGACGCTGCCTTTGGTACAGGCCGTCAAACCGGCAGTTAAAGAAAAAAGCGCCACGATCAGCGCATTTCGGAAAATCAATTTGATGTTCTGCATATCTAGAAATTGCTGTGGGACAATATGAATATTGCCCCACAGAGTTTGAATTTACTTGCCGTTGATTTACTGCTGAATTTGGACGACTACGCCGTGCGTGGTTTTCAGGTCACGCAAATCATAATCTTCTTCCAGCGTGTTTTCCCGATCCAGGACCAAAAAGGATGCTTTTTCGGTCAAAGGAAAGGCACTGGTGTGCCAAGTGCCACGATGCAGTTTGAACGCGCACTCTCCGTCCACAAGAAAGGCCGCCAGTTTGGTAATGTCCGGCAAAGCCGTTTCATCATCACAGGGCGGCGCGACCGCAATGACAGATTTCGTCGCTCCCAAGGGCGCAAAAAACTGCTCTGATCGCAGATGGCGACCAAGAAAATCCACAACCATCGGGCGCGATTCGACGGTTTGTGCGGTCACACTGGCTTTTCCTCCATCAATATCAATTCCGACATCTCCACGCTCCGTGACAATTTGGCCATATGGCGCAAACGCTTCGGCATTCATTGGCTGTACAGTTAGACAGATGGTGCGAATTGGCTCTTCGGATTTAACGACTTCACGCTTACGAGCACGCGCAGTTGCAGATACTGCCATAGTTTTCCTTGCCTTTCTTTAAGTAGGTTGATGTTGGGGAGCGATGGGTAACGAGCGCCAGATAAAGATCATTTCTCGAAAGACGATTGATCACATTTTCAAAATCATTCGGAATGGGGCCGAAGTGACTTAACTTCAAGCATTCCTTGAAAAACATTGGCTTATAAAAGCACTGGAATTAACTGTTTGATGGCGCGTTGTAGCATAGCGTTTGGCGAGGTGTCAAAACATCATTCTCTTATAAAGAAAGCGCAGAGGCGCGAATTGGCAAAACTGTTTTGTGCTTATGTCAGTTCGCGCCTTAGCATTGAAATATCCGCTCAGGCTAGTTCCAGCCCGCGCATTGTGCCAGTGCTGGTGGCGAATTTGTCAGCCTCAATGCCAAGCCGTTGCAGCACGTTCACGAACAGATTCGGCAACGGGTAATTGCGTTGGCGATCAAACGCCAAATGCTGGCCGTGCTTGAATCCGCCGCCTGCAAACAAAGTGGGCAGGTTCGTCGTCACGTGCGTATTCGCATCACCCATGTTCGTGCCGTAAAGAATCATCGTGCGATCTAGCAGCGTGTCGTTGCCTTCTTTGCGCGCTTTCAAATCGGTGAAGAGTTTGTCGAGCGCACGCATTTGCATCCGATCTGCTTTCTCGAATTGCCGCAGCTTCTCTTCTTTTCTTCCGTGATGCGAAATCGCGTGGTAACTGTCGCTCATGGTTTCATCACCGATGGTGATCGCAGGCGAATTCACGCTGTCGAGCATCAGCGCTACCAACCGCGTCGAATCGGTTTCGAAGGCTAGAGCGGCGAGGTCATACATTAACCGCACTTTTTCAAAGTAATCGCGCGGCGCAGCAGTGTCGGCTGGCGGCTCAACGCCAACGACAGGTTTGGGTTTCTGTTCCCATTCGGCAGCCTGGCCAAGACGTTTTTCCAAGTCGCGGACACCGGTCATGTATTGATCCAGCCGTTCGCGATCACGCGCGCCAACGTTGCGTTGCAATCGGTGCGTTTGTTCAGCCACGCTATCCATTACGCTTTGGCCGAGCGCCAGGCGGCGCATTTGCGCCTGCACTTCGGCGGGCGTGCCGGTGACGAACATCCGTTTGAAAATTTCGGAGGGCTTTTCTTCCGAAGGAATCAACACGCCGCCGCTCGTCCACGAAAGACTGTGCTGGCCTTGCTGAATGTTGACGCCAAGTGTCAGCGAAGGAAAGCGCGTCTGGTTGCCTATGTGTTCCGCCGCGAATTGATCGAGCGAGATCGTGTTACGAAAACCGCCGCTCGACGGGTGAGGCGCGGCAGTAAGAAAGCAATTGTCCGCCGGATGTCCGGCGTCTACGTCAGGATGCGAGACACCGCTGAAGACCGTGAACTCATTGCGATGCGCCTTTAACTCTTCCAGATACGGCGAGAGTTGATAGTTGAATCCTTTGGAATCCGCCGCCGGAAAGAACTTCGACGGCAGCACGCCCAGGTTGTTGCAAATCGCAAAGAAACGGCGCGGCACAGCGTGACTTTCGGCCCGCGCAAACGCAGGCATCATCGCTTCCAGCAACGGCAGCGAAAGCGCAACTCCGGTTCCTCGCAAAAAGCTGCGGCGTGAAAGTGCGTTTTGCGTCGAAATATTCAGTGATTTCATCGGTTGTAACTCCTGACAATGATGAGCTTGTGAGATTCAAACCGCTAGACAATCGGACTAATACCACAACTTGGCGCGGGTCGCCATCAAACATAATCAGCCTCGCACAATTTCCTGGCTTAAAGACATGCTGCTTACCGATGCTGATCAACGAGGATCTGATTTCCATCTGGGTCAACAGCCATAAAACTGGCTGGCCCCGTAGTCTTCTCGTCCGCTTCTGTTTGTAACTTCACGCCCTTCGCTTTCAGTTGGCGCTGCAATTCTCGGACGTCAGTGAACGTGGCGAGATTCTGGCCGTTGCTGTCCCAGCCGGGGTTGAAGGTCATAATGTTCTTCTCAAACATCCCTTGAAAAAGCCCGATCACGTGATCGCCGTTCTTCATAATCAACCAATTCTGCTTGGCATTGCCCATGAAGACCTGGAAACCGAACTTTTCGTAAAAGCTCCTCGAAGCCTCTATGTCCTTGACGGCCAGGCTGATTGAAAAATTGCCGAGTTCCATGCTTTGCTCCTTTTGGTTCGCAGGCGGTTGCTGCTGAAGCGATACTTTATCGGAAGGTTTGGGAGCCTGGCCTCTTTTGTAGGTAGCCAGAAATTCTTTGGTTCCAGCCTTGGTCGTGAATTCTTTGGGCCGGGTTTGACCTGAAAGGTCGTAGCAGATGCGCAATGTATCCCCAGTCAGTTCATAGATTGCCAGGAAAGTTTTCCCTTTGTTCGGGCCATCCGTGCCGGTGATGTCCATGGCTTTGGGAGCCTTTGGGTCTTCGACGGGAATGAGCTTATAGGTGCCGTTATCGTTTTGATAGGTGTAACGGCCATCGGCCAAAACGAGTTTGGTATCTTTGAAAGCCGCTTCCGGCAGCTTTTGCCCGCTGAGTTCAAAGCTTGTTGGAATCCAAGAGGCTTCAATCAGTTTTCGATCTTCTTCAGCGCTGTGGCTTTTCAAAGGCGTGAAAGCCAGACAACTAACAATTAACAGCAATAGCACTTTGCCCATCATAAGAAATCTCCTCTGAAAAGTTCGAAGTCCCGCCTTTAGGCGGCCAATCGCATTCCGCCTAAAGGCGGGACTACATGCTTTTCATTGTTTCGGCGATTACAGTTTGACAATCGGAAGGCAGCCATTTGGCTACTTATTCCGAAACAAATCGCTTTCGATAATCAGTTGAATCAGCGTTTTGACGCCATAGTTTTTGGTCGCGGCGCGATCAAGGATAGCTTCGACTTTCGGACGATCGCTGAATTGCACGGGCGCGCCGGTGGCGAAGATAATGAGTTGATTGGTCAGATTGCGCGCAATCTGCCGTTCATCTTTGAGCAGCAGCCGTTTCAACTCACGAATGTCGTGAAAGTTGCGTCCATCGGGGAGCGACCCCGACGCATCCACCGGCTGGATGTACCGAAAGGCGAACTTTTGCCCGTTTTTGCCAATGCCGGGGGCTTTTTCGCCTTCGGCCAAAGCACGGTATTTGTCGCGCCAGCCGCCAAAGACGTCAAAGTTTTCGAGCGCAAATCCTGCCGGATCAATTTTCGCGTGACAAACATTACAACTCGGTTGCGTGCGATGTTTTTCGAGTTGTTGCCGCAGCGTGGTCGCTCCACGAATGTCCGGTTCGACAGCAGGCACTCCGGCGGGCGGAGGCGGCGCGGGCTTGCCCAGGATGCGTTCCATCATCCAGGCGCCGCGCACCACGGGTGAAGTGGTCGTGCCGTTCGCGGTGACTTTGAGCACGCTGGCTTGGGTCAGCAATCCGCCACGCACGGAATCAGGCGGCAAGGCGACACGGCGAATCTGCGAGCCTTGCACGCCGGACAAGCCGTAAAGATTTGCCAGCCGTTCGTTGATCATCACAAAATCCGAAGCAATCACGTTGCGCGCGGGCAAATCTCCACGCACGAGTTCGGCAAAAAACGCGCGAGTTTCGGCAGCGGAAGATTCCACCAAATAATCATCCAGATAGTAATCGGAATACATCAACTCATCCGGCGAGGTGATATTCACTTTGCGCAAATCAAGCCAGTAATCCAGAAATGCAGTCACAAAACGTTGCGACTTGGCATCACTGAGCAGGCGACCTATTTGTCCACGCAACACGACGGGCTTGCGCAATGCAGTTTGCTGCGCCAAGTCGCGTAATTTTGCATCCGGTTCTGAATTCCACAGGAAATACGCCAGCCGAGCAGCCAACGCCTGATCGTCCAGGCGTCCCGGTTTTTCTTCCAGCGTCGTGAAGGCAGGCGAACACAACACGGCGGAATACGCCGTAATCATCGCATCCGTAAAGTTGTCGCCATTTTTCAGCGCGGCGTTTACCAGCTTCAGAAAACGTTGTGTATCTTCTTCAATGGCTTGCGGTGTTGTGTGGCGATAGGCGCGTTGCAGAAAGTTTCGCAGCAATCGTTCAGCATCAGCGCTTGGGTTGTTTGAAATGATTTCGATTTGGCCTTTGGGGTTCTTTTTGAACGGCAAATCGCCGAACATCAGGCGATGCCCTTTACCGGGCCACTCATCGCAGATCGGCCCGACGACTTCCAACCATCGAAAGGCTACGCCGGGCTGCCCGTCTTTTTCCGCCAGCGGATTGCGCCAGTTGGGCGGACGCGAACGAAATAGCCGCACGGCATCTGGGCGAATCGTTTCGTCTTTCAGCAAATAGACTTCGACTTCCTGCACGGAAGCATCGGGCGAAACGTCTACGTTGGCCAAGTAGCGCATTTGGCGCGGAGGGATTTCAGCGTAAAGCGTAATCGGTTCGCGCGTACGTCCAGGGAAAGCTTCGGTGCGACTGGGATGAAACCATTTGTCGCCGGGCTGTGGGCCTGCCCAAAACGAGTGCGCACTCAGTCGCAGTTTGTAACGACCAGGCACGGGTGCTTTGAATTGATTGAA
>ERZ650309.211-NODE-211-length-29146-cov-9.202949_pt1 | contig 29146 bp, 33 predicted proteins | sample MGYA00376245_ERZ650309 | MGnify/ENA primary metagenome ERZ650309 (study PRJEB26733, sample SAMN07839294) | wastewater metagenome | biome: urban; feature: wastewater treatment plant; material: waste water | place: USA: North Carolina | collected 2016-04-26 ...
AATTTTAGAACGGAGAACTAAACGGGTCTTTGACCCGTATCCCGACTTTAGTCGTGATGGCTAACCCTCCAGCTTTAGCTGGTGGTTGTTCAGTTTCCTACAAATAACCGTATTGCTGTGTTATATTTTTCCATGAATCACAATTTTTGCCATTTCAAGAATTTATCGCATAATCATTGTTATGTTAAATAGACTCAAAATCCCCGTAAAAATCGCTCATTTATTGAGCTTTTTGTTTTATTTATTACATAATACATTATTTAATATATTTATTACATAAATCCTAAACACTCTCCACGTGGAACATTTATCGTTTTCATAACCATGCTTTAGGGCAACGTGCCTTTAGCAAAGCATAAACCTGCTCAAGCACCTCCTCTGGTGGCTGATTGGCATTCACAATTGACCAATCTAAGCCCGATGGCACACCCAAATATTTACCTTTGTGTTGTAAATCTTGGTAAGACTCAAACGCCAAACTTAAACGCTCCACACACTCGTCCTGTTTTCCATAATCTCGTTGACGTTGTTTTAATCGCAATAACAATGGCTCTAAAGGCATTTGCAAATAAATGACTTCATCAGGCCAAGGAATTTCGCATTCTTGTGCTTTGGTCTTTTTAATATACTGAGCTTGATTATCTTTTGGCCAACGGGTTACTAAACTGGTCAAAATACTACGATCACCCAATACTAAGGGTTGAGTCCAGTCTGCTTGACGCGCATGTTGATTAGAACGGTAACGATATAAATAACAACGAAAAAAATCATAACGCATCAACACACGGCAATGCTTCGCTAAAAACTCAGCTAAGCAAAATCTTGGCAATGGCCGTGTGGGTGTGACTAAACTAAAACGTACATTTTCTTGTTTTAGCCGCAAACACAAGGCATCCAACAAAGTTGATTTGCCCACGCCTTTTAAACCTTCAATAACAATATACATGAACGCCACCCCACTAAAAATGCAGTGGTGCTATGGTGGCTTAAGCGGTCTTAACAAAGAAAAAACACAAGCTTGCAGAAAATCCGTTTTGACGATTTGGTTTGCATAATAGCCACACCGCGATGATTTTGGTGTGGTTAAATGATGTTAGCACTTACAAACAATATGGTTAGCAATGGTTCTATGTTGTCTGCAGTGATTGCGCATATAAGTCATTACTATAATGCTAATGTTGAGGCAGGTCAAGAATTAGCCGATTGGATGGCCGCGACATTTTGCCCACAAACCATCTATGTTTTGCTTAATGAAGTGTTAAGCAATCCTGCTCTATTAGCTCAAGTAGCTGCCCGTTCTTATCATCATGGCAATGGCTTTTTAAAAGTGGTATTGGCCGCCGAAAATGGTTGGAAATTGCGTTTGCACGTTTGGTTTCCAAACACGCCCTGTGAAGAAAATATCCATGACCATCGTTGGAGTTTTGCCTCTACCGTGTTGTGTGGTCATTTATTAAGTGAAACTTTTGTCGATGACCGTCAAGGCGATATTACAGGTTGTGAGTTTTTATACCATGCCAAACAACAACAAACTTCTAGCCACAAACAATGGCAAGGTGATTTTTGTTTACGCAGTTTAGGACAACAATTTCGTGGTGTGGGCGAATCTTATTTTTTACCGACCTCAGTTTTACATCGTATTTGTGATTATCCCAACAAGTCTTTAGTAGCCACGATGATGTGTTCCGCCCCAACACAGCAAGGTCACACGCGTTTATTAGTCAGTGACGACCGTCAAGGCATTGACCCTAATGTTGAACAAAGTCCTTTGTCTAGTCACGAACTCGCTTGTTTGTTGGGGCAGTTTTTATGTGCTTATGGCTCGACCATGTGGCCTAAAGCCGCCTAATTATTTTTTTGGAGTTTTTATCATGTTGTCTTCTTTTCAAGCCCAAATCAACAACTCGGTTTTTGTTAGCGAACAAGGTTTTATCGCTCTACAAGAACAACTAAACAAAACTCAGGCTCGTTACTTAGAGGTTTGTGAGCAACGCCGTATTGCCCATGAATTAAGTGGTGATGGCTGGCACGACAACCCAGAGTTTAACCGTCAGCAACAAATGGAAGCCTTTTTAAATGGTGAAGTTAAACGCTTAGTGCAAACACTCGAAAGAGCCAGAATTTTTACCGTGCAAGAACACGCTCGCCCACTAGATAAAGTGTGGTTGGGTTCTGTCGTTGAGCTAGAAGTAACCCAGTGTTTAACAGGCAATACCCACCACGAAATATGGGAAATTGTCGGTCATGGTGAATCTAATGCCGAGCTAAAAAAATTGGCTTATGACGTGCCATTGGCGCGTGCCATGTTAACGCTGCAAGTCGATGATTGCTCGGATGAATTTGTATTACGCGGTGAAGAGGTTTTTATCAGTGTGGTTAAGTTGTATGCCTCACGTCAACAAGCTGGCTTAGGAGAGTAATGATGACAACATGGGCTGCCAACGAACTTAAAACATTAGCTCAACAGGGCTATTTGGTGTATTTGCATACGCCCTATTTGCAGCAGCAAGCAAATCGTAAAAATCAGGCATGGCAACACAAGCTTATGAATCAACCTGTGAGCTTTTTGACGCAGTATGATTTGTTATTCCGTCGTTTAACGCAGTTATTAATTTTACAAGGTTATGACTTTTCTAATTTTCACCCACACCAAACCTTAAAAAAGCTGTTGTTGCTGTTGGAAGGTAATTTGTATAGCAATGCAGAGTTAAGTCATGTGGTCGAATGTCGGCATAACCTTAAATATGGCTTTATGGATAGTCCAACACCACAAGCCATAAAAATATTGGATGAGTTAAGCACTCGTCTTCAACCGTTTAACGCATAAATTCACGATGAACAGAGGTGCATATCATGGCTAATTTACCCCTTATTACTGTTGTGGCTGATGTAGTTGGTAATTTAATTAATGGTCATTATCGTCATCAACAGCACATGGCCGAACTTGAAAATGAATACCGTTTAGAAAAGACGCGTATCGAACAAGAAACGGTTATTAACTGCAAAAAAATAGACGCTACGCTTAGTTATGCTTTAAAACATTTAGAAATGCAAATGGAGCAATCTCGCCAAAACTTTGCCTTATTGGTCAAAAACTTAGACTTGCAATTAGAGGATAATAAAAAAATTGAGCAGCATATTACCGATTTAATGAAAGTCGCCACAAATCCCGAAGAAGTGCCAGAAATTCGTTTAATGGTGTTAAAAGAGGCATTACCTGCCATGATAAAATCCCAGCAACAAAATGTCAAACAACGTCATGCTTTATTGGCTCAACAACTCCAAGCTAACGGTGCTTTGGTCAACAGTAACGCATCTTGGTTATTGAAATAGTCACAAGCTTGCAATATCCGCCCTTTAGCCAAAAGACTTTTACACTGTCGTGCATCAAAACTCATTAACAACTCAGGAGGTGGCTATGGTTATTGCCATTATTTGGTTGCTTTCTTAAGCAGGGAGAAACAAACAAGGATGTTCTTTGGCCTCTGCTTTGTTAACAAGCTGTTTTTGCATATATCGTTTATTGAGGTACTTATTATGTTTGATTTCTTAGATGATTTATTTAGCGTTGTCGTAGATGTGGTTGAAACTGCAGGTTCTATTGTGGTTGACACCGTAGAGTTTGCAGGCAGTGTGGCGGCAGATACCTTGGATATTGCTGTTGATGTTGCCGAAGGCTCATTTAATTTGGTTGGTGACGTAACGACTGGCTTGGGCGTTGTGGCTAACGATAGTTTAGATTTGACAGGCGAATTAATTGCAGGCTTGATTGGGGCTATTTTTGCTAGCAACAGCTCGGACGAAGAACGTGAACAAGCTGAACGTCGTTGTGAGCGTCAATTAAGCCAGTTACGCGAGCAAAGCAAAAATACCGTTAAACAATATCAACAACAGCAACAAAACGTCTATCACCAAAAAGTGCGTTCAGCTCAACACCAACAATCTGCAAAGGTGCGTCAATTAGCCTTACATCATCTTAATCAAGAACGCACAACCGTCACCCTGTTTATTGACCAACTAAAACCACGTCGTCAGCAACTCAAACTTGACTTAGCCAACTGCCAAAACATCGTACAACGCACACACATGGAAGCGGAATATCAGGCGGTTGACCGTTTATTTAAAAAATTGAAAAAACAACTTAAACGCATTAACGACAATACGCAAAGCATCACTCATACAGCCTAAATACGGAGACTTACCATGAGCCGCGATTTATATTTGGTGTGTTATGACATTAGCGGCGAAGACACCTTGCAGCAAGTTCGCCAATATCTTCAAGGCTGGCGTGTGCAAGGCCAAAAGTCAGCTATGGAGTGTTGGTTTACCACTAGCGAAGTACAAGCTGCCAAAGATTATTTGTACACACTCATAGACCAAAGAACTGACCGCCTGTTGTTTGTGCGTTTAGACCCACGCCAACCTGTGCTGCACATTGGCAAACACCGCGATTTTGAACAAAACATGGGGTCGTTTTTTATTCACTAATTGAGCTAAAAAATCCCCCTTAGTCCCCCTTTGACAAAGGGGGAAACAAAACCACTCAAAACAACAACGAGGCCACTATGAATACGCTTTTTGTGGACAAACGTGGAATAGAACTTAAAGTCGATAGCAATGCCTTAACCGTGTATCAAGATAAAACACGCATTAATACTGTGCCACTTGCGCCGTTAAAACGCATTTTTATTCAGGGCGATGTGCAGCTTAGTGCCAGTGTGTTGGCTAAGTTGGGCGAATATCAGATTGGTGTGGTAGTGCTGTATGGCCTTAAAGCCGAGCCTACCCTACTCATGCCCATGATTGGCAAAGATGCACAACGCCGTCAGGCACAATACACCGTCCTATAAAACTTATCAAAACCTACCTATTGTACAATAATTAGGCTTTGTGTTTACTTCCTGCTTCAACAAGACTGCCCAGAGGAATACGCTTGGTTCTCGCAGTAAAACTCCTCAACATGAGAGGTTTTACGGCTTTGAGCCAACACCATACCCCTCTAGGTCTCACATTCTTTCCACAGGCTTTACGTTTGGCCGAACTAGCCATAGGCATTAACGCTATAAATAGCATCAACACGCTGTTAAAGTAGGCTATTTTCAGGAGAGAATCAATACCTTTTGCTTAAAAAACATACTAAATAAGTAGGTTTTGATAGTTTTTTACGCTACAGTTCATAACCCCAACCGCAAGCGGCAGCTTAACTCTCAATAAAAATACAATTTCAAAAAAGCTGTAAGAGATTATTTACAGCTTTTTTATTGCCTTACAAGAACCAAACAATTATTCTCAAACTGCTTGTAACAAGCTCTATTACAAAAACTCAAATGGATACCCTCTAAAAAGGAATACGAATATGTCTCACTCTACTTGCCAATATTGCCTATCTCGCCGCCAATTTCTACAAACAGGCTTAGCCTTAGGCACAAGTTTATTGTTACCTAATCTCAGTCATGCAGGCGGTTTTGCCCAAAGTTTACAGGGAGAAACTTGGGTGAATGGTCGTATTGCTCACGATAAAACACGCATTAACGCCAATAGCTTTATCAAAACAACCACACATAGTGCTAGCTTTGTGATTGGTGATAATGCTTTTACCTTACGACCTAATAGCCAAGTGCGTTTTACACCTGTATCCCAACAAAGTAGATCGGTAATTACCAGTTTACGTTTATTAACAGGTGGCTTATTAAGTGTTTTTGGCAAAGGATCAAAACAACTGTTCACACCTGCTGCAACCATTGGCATTCGTGGCACAGGCGTTTATATGGAAAGTAATGCAGACAGTAGTTATGTGTGTTTATGTTATGGCAAAGTTGATTTAACCGCGAATGTCAAAGCAGCTCCAACCAATTTACTAGAAGCCACACACCATCAAGCCAAACGGATTCAGAACACAGGGTCTGTTGGCGATGAAGCAATGCTTAATCATACAGACGATGAATTAGTTTATCTAGAAAGTTTAGTGGGGCGAAAAGTTCCCTTTGCTTAATAAGCTTGCTATATTCTGTACGCTATTTTGTTTATGCCCTTTAATGACCCATTCATTTTTGGGCTATCCCAATAAAATTAATAGGTTATGTTATGGCATTAAAAATACATCACTTAAACTGTGGCACACTCTGCCCTCATGGTGCACCATTTATCAATGGGCATGGCAAAATCACTGATGATGGCAAAATGGTTTGTCATTGTTTGTTGATTGAAAGTAATGATGGCTTAGTCTTAGTTGATACAGGATTTGGTATTGAAGATGTCAAACATCCTAATCAGCGTTTAGGCTATGCCTTTGTTGCAGGCTCGCGTCCAGTTGCTGATTACCGTGAAACCGCTTATATGCAAGTTAAAGAGCTTGGTTTTAACCCAAGTGATGTTCGCCATATTTTAGTGACACATTTGGATTTAGATCATGCAGGCGGTTTAGCCGACTTTCCACACGCCAAAGTTCACATTTTTGCCCCCGAATTTAACGCGGCGATGAATCCAAATTGGCGCGAAAAACAGCGTTACAAACCTCATCAATGGGCGCATGGTGTTAATTGGCAAACCTATAAAACAGAAGGCGAAAAATGGCAGGGTTTTGATAGTATTCGAGCTATTCCAGAATTAAAAGATGAAATTTTATTAGTACCTTTAGTTGGTCATACACGCGGTCATAGTGGCGTTGCCGTCAACACTCAAGATGGCTGGTTAATGCACTGTGGCGATGCCTATTTTCATCATAATCAAATTGCCGCTGACTCAAGCTGTCCCATTGGCTTAGATATGTTGCAATACACCTTAGCCGCTAATAATAAAGACCGTCTCTACAATACCAAACGTTTACAACAACTTGCCCAAAACAAAGGCCATGAAGTGCAATTATTTAGCGCGCATGACCCTGTTGAATTGGCTCGTTATCAGCATTAATTAACACTGCCCTTCGACTTCGCTCAGGGCGCATTTTTGCATTGATTGAGTGAAGTCGAAACCAAATTAACTGACGATACTATTCTATAGAGAGGCAATTTCGTCTTTTATTATCAATAAACTAAGCTAATTGGATTTTATACTAGCCATATCTTTTTGATGATTTGTTGATATTCATGTTTTGGTTGTTTTCTCTCATTAGTCACGCACTCATCATCACTCAACTGCCATCAATTTTTACCATTCTACTGATTACTTTTGTTTGCACAGCCTTTGTTTCTTTGAGTATTGCTAATTATTTAGTTGATAAACAATGGTTATTATCAAAACTACTAAAAGCGTGTTTGTTAGCAAGTGTTTTAAGTTTTATGTTGATTAGTGCCGTTGTTTATGGTTTACAACAAGCCGAGATTTATCATTGGCATTTAGCACATAAACCTATTTTGGCTTTTGCCATTATTAGTTTACCGTGTGCCATTTGGTTAGTTAGCCTTAAATACTATTTAGAACACCGTTGGCCAAAATTACTATTAGTATTATTCATTAGCTTGTTAAATAATATTGCCCTGATTTTATTAATTGGCCATGCGGCAAAATGGGCAACCGATCATGGCTATTATGCCAGTAAATTACTCTTGTAAAGCGGCCGCCATCATTGCTTGTAACTCTTTAGCCAAGCTACGTTCATCTTTGCCATACACAGAGACACGCGGTAATACTTTTAATTCAACATGAATATGTTGCTCTTGAATCACTTTAAATAAATGCTCACCAAATTCATCATCACCAATAAAAGGCGCAACGGTATGTAAATTTCCTTGTTTATCAGTATAACGCAGGACAACTGGTTGAATATCCGAGCCTGTCACACAGGCAGCATGAAATAAATGATGAAAAAATCGTTTTAAACCTGTGCCATCTGTGGTTGTTCCTTCTGGAAAAAACAATACCGAACGCCCTACTTGTAAATGTTCAGCCATTTGTTTGGCTACGGCTTTAGAGTCTCCTGAGCCTCGTTTAATATATAAAGTACCACCTGCTTTGGCTAATCTCCCTACAACTGGCCATGCTTCTACTTCGGCTTTTGATAAAAAATGTACAGGAAAATGTGCGCCAATCACAGGAATATCTAACCAAGAGACATGATTACTTACCCATAACGCTGGTCGTTTATCAGCTCGACCTGTCACTTTAATCGTGACACCTAAAATTTGACATAAACGACGATGCCAAAATTTCACCACAGGTTGTTGAAAAGGTTTATGGGGGAAAAACAGCGCACCTGATGCTGTACCTAATACAAATCCTTCGCCTAAATGTACACCTATACGTGCTAATTTAAACCATCCTGTAAGTGATTTTGATTGAACCATCTGTAAAACCTAAGCTAATTTTAAAAAACGTTGGGCATAACGACCAGCCAAATGAGCGACGTCTAAGATAATAAAAACATCGGCACAATTAAAGTCTTGGTCATAATAAACTTGGCTAGCTAATTTAGCGTTCATACGCAAATAGGCTTTTAATAATGGCGGCAATGATAACTTACTATGAGTCATCACACTATTAACGTTTGTTTGTACAGGCAGGCTTCGTTTTGCAATAATTGCTAGCTCATCTGCCAAAAAATTTTCCTCATCTAAACTTGCAATGATTTGTGTGACAGGAACGGCTTGTTGCCCTAAAGGAATAGACGCGCAGCCAATTAGATAATTAAAATTTTCTGCCAATAAATACTCAGCCAATGCCGACCATAATACCGTAATTGCCGCACCTGAACGATAATCAGGATGCACACAAGTTCGACCAATTTCTAAAATACGGCCATTTAATTGGGATAATAATAACGACAAATCAAACTCTTGCTGAGAATAAAACCCATTTAATAATCGTGCGTTATCATCGGTTAATAAACGTGTAGTGGCAATAATTGCGCCTGTATTGTTATCATAAACATTTAGATGCAAACAATATTCATCATAAATATCTTGATCTATCCCTTGTGCAAAACTCACACCATATTCTTGACCAAAAGTTTGGCTTCTTAATACTTGGGCTGCCAAAATTTGTTGTTGATTTGATGCAAATTTTGCGACAAATTTAGGTTGTTTATTAATAGCCCCTTGACTATTCTTTATAACAAAAGCTGTTTCGTTATAAATGGTTTGTGCTGACATAGTCATCATCTTTTGTCTTCTCCATCATGTCAATAACAAACACTATGAAAGATTTGCATGAAACGAAGATGAACAAAAAATGACACTTTGAGGACAATCGTTTTTTGTATAATTTTTTCCTTATTGACAAACTAATGATATCGATAGATTGTCTATTCAAATTAATAAAAGGACGTGATATGGATACTAATAACTCATCTGCATTATGGATGAATGAAACTTTACGACAATATGCACTCGATAACATTGGTATTAATGACGATCAGTGGCACGCCTTATGCCACCTCTTTTCTTCTGTAAACTCACAGCATACAACGATTAATGAGACTGTTAATTATAGTGTCGAAAATATTCATATCCTAGAAAGTAGCTTACAAAACAATCAAGTTTTATTAAGCACCGTATTGGATAATATGGGAGCTTGTGTATATATGAAATCTCTTGATGGTCGCTATTTATATGCGAATAATGCTTTAGCGGAAGTCGTTAAAAAATCTCCTTTGCATATTATTGGTTTACGCGATACTAATTTATTTACTCAGGCAGTAAGTGATCAATTAAAAATCAACGATCAAATAGTCATCGACAAAAACGAAAAACTAGCCACGCTCGAAACTTTACAACTGATTAATGATACCGAGCTAAAATATTATTGGTCTGTCAAAGTCCCTTTACATGATTCATCAGGAAAAATTTATGCGTTATTGGGCATGTCAACCGATATGACTGAACGTAAAAAGCTAGAAGATAATTTGCTTTATTTGGCAACGACAGATGAATTAACACAATTATATAATCGTCGCCAATTTTTGGATTTATCTGAGCAAACACTCAATCGTAGCAAACGTTATAACGAACCGTTAACATTATTAATGTGTGATATAGATTTTTTTAAACATATTAATGATACTTTTGGCCATGCAGCAGGCGATTTAGTCTTACAAAAAGTATCACAAACTTTAAAATCAGCACTTCGTGAAACGGATATTGCAGGACGTGTAGGCGGTGAAGAATTTGCTATTTTATTAGTACAAACGCCACAAGAAATAAGCTTTGATGTTGCAGAGCGTTTACGCAAAAGTATAGAAAACTGTCCTATTTATCTGGAGGATGGCATCAATACAATCCCAATTACCGTCAGCATTGGTGTCGCTTCTCCAATATATCCTTATGAAACCTTGTCTAGCCTGATGCAACGTGCAGATCAGTCATTATATCAAGCTAAACGTAGTGGTCGTAATCAGGTGTGTTTAGCCGCTTAGAACTTTGACTCTCAGCCGCCAAAATTCTGTTCCCTGAGCGGAGTCGAAGGGTAAAAGAGCTCTCTCCCTATGGGAGAGAGCTAGAGTCAACGCAACAAAAAAGATTATTTTTTACGTACATTTTTACGATTAGTAATTAATGTACCAATACCTTCATCCGTAAAAATCTCTAATAAAGCAGCATGAGGAACACGCCCATCAATAATATGGGCACTAATCACGCCGCCTTTTACTGCATCTAAAGCACAAGAAATTTTGGGAATCATGCCACCATAAATTGTGCCATCGGCAATAAGATTATCAACATCCTGTGTACTTAAACCTGTTAAGATATTTTTGTTTTTATCTAATACACCTGTGATGTTAGTTAACAAAATGAGTTTTTCGGCTTTTAAGGCTTCTGCAACTTTACCTGCTACCAAATCGGCATTGATATTATAAGACTCACCTGCATCACCCACACCAACAGGCGCAATGACAGGAATAAAATCACTGGCCATAAACATTTCTAAAACATCAGTTTTGATGCCAGCAACTTCACCCACCTGACCAATATCAACTTGTTGAACTGAGCCATCTGCTTGAGTCTTTTCTAGGTACATTTTTTTGGCGCGAATTAAATTGCCATCTTTACCTGTTAAACCCATGGCACGACCGCCATTTTTGTTAATTAAATTAACAATAGATTTATTGACCAAGCCACCCAAGACCATTTCAACCACATCCATAGTTTCGGCATCAGTGACACGCATACCATCAATAAATTCAGATTGTTTACCAATTTTAGTTAATAAATCACCAATTTGTGGCCCACCACCATGCACCACGATAGGATTTAATCCCACAGTTTTTAACAATACAATATCGCGAGCAAATGAATTTTCTAACTCTGGATCGGTCATGGCATTGCCACCATATTTAACGACTACCGTTTTTCCTGCAAAACGTTGAATATATGGCAAAGCTTCGGTTAAAACCTGAGCAACATTTAATGCTGCTTCACGCGATAAGGTCATGTTTTTCCTCTAAAATTACAATGAAACTAACATCATAGGGTCTGCTTTTTGTAAAAGCTCTTTAAAGGTTGCTTTAATTTGCTGCAAACCTACTTCATCATTTGCCTCAAATCGGGCAACTAAATAAGAGCCTGTATTCGATGCCCTCACTACCCCCCAACCATACGCAAATTCAACACGTAAACCATCTGTGGTGTTAATTACTCCACCACTAATTTCACGGTTTTGAGCAATTAATGTTTCGATTAAACTGTGTTTACGCTCCTCATCAACCAAGATTTGAATTTCAGGTGTCACACAACGCTCAGGGAATTCCGCAAATAACTCATCAGCAGTTGCACCAAAATTATTCGCTAATATTTCTAAGAAACGTGCGGCAGCATATAAACCATCATCAAAACCACCCCAACGATCTTTAAAGCAGAAATGACCACTCATTTCACCTGCTAATAAAGCACCTGTTTGCTCCATGCCTGCTTTAATATAAGAGTGCCCCGTTTTAGTCATAATCGGTCGACCACCATTAGTGTTAATAATAGTGACTAAATCACGACTACATTTAACATCAAATAAAATATCCGCACCTGGTTGTGTTGCTAATAGCTCCTTAGCAAACAACATCAATAATTTATCACTGGCAATTACTTTGGTAGAACCCGTCACAATAACAACTCTGTCACCATCACCATCAAAGGCCAAACCTAAATCTGCACCACTAATTGCCACGTCACTCAATAAATCATCTAAATTTTCTAATTTACTTGGATCAGGATCATGGTTCGGGAAACTACCATCAGGTGTACAATACAACTCGCTGACTGTACACCCCAAATCTTTCAACATTTTGACAGCAAAAGGCCCAGCAACACCATTACCCGCATCAACAACCACATTAAAGCCATTAGCTAAAATCACATCATCATGGATAGCTTGTAAATAATCATCGGCAATGTCACGCATCACATAAGAGCCTTTACCTTTAACGAAATCTTTGTCCAAGATACGTTGGCGTAAAGCAGCAATTTCGGTATCAACTAAGGTGTGATGGCCTAACATAATTTTAAAGCCATTATCTGGTGCAGGATTATGACTAGCAGTGACCATAACACCACTACCCGTACCAATATTTTTGGCTGCATAATACAGAACAGGTGATGGGACTTCGCCGACATCAATGACATCACAACCCGTTTCTTGCAAACCAGCGACTAAAGACTTTAATAACTCTTCACTCGACAAACGCACATCTCGCCCTACTACAATCGTTGCTTCGCCACGATTACGTGCTTCTGTACCAATCGCCAAACCAATTTGATGTGCTAAAGCTGGCGTAATTTCACTATGTGCTTTACCCCGAATATCATAAGCCCTAAAGATATGTTTAGGTATGGCTGTTTCTTCAGCTAATTTTAATTGAGCTTTTTGGTATTCTAGAGAATTAGTATCAAGCTTTTGTTCTACTTTTTCTACGGATTGTGGTGCAATGTCTTTAATACTATCCAACGACAACATGTCTGCTTCGTTATATTTAGGCACATCTTCTTGCTTTTGCTTCAAACTATTGACATCAACAGCCGTCATTTCTAAAGCTTGATGATCTATGCTTGCCAGTTGATCCAATTCGCTTTTCTTTTCTTCTTGTTTAATCGTTGCTGCAATCACAGGATTAGCGACAAGCGTACCATGCAAATCTTTGGTAAGTTCAAAGTTAAGCGGTGTTGCAGGCTTTTCACCTTTAAGCATACTTTGAATAGCTGTCATATCTTGATTGAGTGTGTGGTCAAACTTGCGCACTAAACGGATCATACCAATAATCACGGCAATTGCTGACCCAAACAATACGCCAATAATAATATAAACTTTACTTTGTTTTTGTGGTGCTTCAATAAGCAAATACCAATTAGCATTAGCCACTTTAATTGGCGATGATTTTAAATTATCAGCATTCAAATTAATAATTGTCTCATCTTGACCTTCTTTTCCTAATTTTTGTACTAATTTGATTTTTCCTCCCTCTTTTTTACTAAAGCCTTCTAAACTTTTTTGTAAAAAATCAAACTCAGTATTAACGAGTAATAAGCCTTTACCGTCTGATAAGGGTTTAACCATCGCCAAAATACGCACACCATTATCGACACTCATTTCAGCAGTTACATTACCACCTTGAGCCGCAGCGCGACGTAATAAATCTTGATTGCTAAAACTAAGCGATTTAGGCGTCGTTTCATCACCCGTTAGAACCACTTGTGCCAATACAGCACCTGCAATTTTTCCAACAATAATTTCAGAAGGCTGACTAGCTAATTGTTTAGCAAAGTCATCTTGCTGTTCTAAAAAGTTATTGACCACATCAACGGCTCGTTGTTCATATTGCTTAGCTTCTTCTACTTGCTGTCTTTTTTGGTCAGAAATAGCAATAAAACCAATCACCGCTATAATTACCAACAATAAGACAGTAACACCTATCACAAAAGGCATTGCCATCTTAAAAACCGTTTTTTGCTGAGCCAATTTTCTTCCCCTAATTCTAATCTTATCTATCTGGGTATCATTGTATTAGGCCAATATCCTAATGACTATATTAGGACGTCGCATCGCTCTACAATTAGCGTATTATCTGAACATCAAACCATTATGAGCTTAAAACACAAACAAATAAGCAATAACTGTATAAATCTTATTAATGTCGGCCAGAATGACCAAAACCACCAGCTCCACGTTCGGTAGCTACAAATTCATCAACTACTGTTAAATCTGCTTGAATAACAGGCACAAGCACGTATTGTGCCAAACGTTCACCAACTTGAATAGTAAATGGTTGCTGACCACGATTCCAACAAGACAGCATTAGCTCGCCTTGATAATCAGAATCAATTAAACCTACTAAATTACCTAAAACAATACCATGTTTGTGACCTAAGCCCGAACGTGGCAATACTAAACCTGCATAAGCAGAGTCTTGAATATATAAAGCTAATCCTGTACCAATTAACTTGGTTTCACCAGCTTCTATGGTTAAAGGTTCACTAATACACGCTCTTAAATCCAAGCCTGCCGAACCTGCTGTCGCATAACTCGGTAATGGAAACTCTGTGCCAATACGTTTATCTAAAACTTTAACTTGTAATTTCATAATTGATTCTGCAAAGGTAAAATAAAACTGATTAATTCTGTAGCTGCTTAGCACACAAATTCACTAATTGACGTGCAATGTAAGTTTTTGGCGATTTTTCTAACTTAGTCATACCGTCCTGCCAAAACACAGTCATCGCATTATCATCACTTTGAAAGCCAATATCTGCGCGTGATACATCATTACAAGCAATCATATCAAGATTTTTGTTTTTCAATTTACCACGTGCGTATTCTTCAACACGTTCTGTTTCGGCTGCAAACCCCAATACAAAAGGCTTATTAGGTAATGCCGCAATGGTAGCGACAATATCAGGATTTTTAACCAACTCAATGACAATATTATCACCTTGTTTTTTGATTTTTTGTTCAGCGACTGTTGCTGGCCGATAATCGGCGACTGCGGCTGTGGCAATAAACAAATCACACCCATCAGCGACTGCTTCTTGACTAGCTTTTAACATATCCACTGCACTAATCACTTTAATACGTTGAACACGGTCAGGTGTCGGTAAATGTACAGGCCCACTAATTAAAGTAACACTAGCACCTGCCTCAACACAGGCTTCGGCCAAACAAAAGCCCATTTTACCAGAACTATGATTAGTAATATAACGCACAGGATCTAAAGCTTCTTGAGTTGGCCCTGCGGTAATCACTACTTTTTTTCCTGTTAATGTGCCAACTGCAAACAAATCCGCACAACGCTGTGCTAAATCAACTGCTTCGGGCATTCTACCCATACCTACATCACCACAAGCTTGGCTACCAGCAGCAGGTGAAAATATCGTCACTCCTTGCTGAACTAATTTTGCTAAATTTTCTTGAGTAATACTTGCTGCCCACATTTGTTGGTTCATTGCAGGGGCAACAGCGCGTTTTGCGCGTGTCGCCAACCATAATGTGGTTAATAAATCATTGGCTATACCTTGTGCCAAACGCGCCAAAACATCGGCACTGGCTGGAGCAACCAAAATTAAATCAGCCCAACGCGCTAATTGAATATGTCCCATGCCCGCTTCAGCAGCAGAATCTAACAATTCAGTATGAACAGGATTTCCCGACAACGCTTGCATAGTTAAAGGCGTAATAAATTGCTGTGCTGCGGCTGTCATCACCACATGAACATCTGCACCAGCATCTTTTAAACGGCGAACTAAATCCGCACTTTTATAAGCAGCGATTCCACCACTCACAGCCAAGATAACACGTTTATGTTTTAAGGTTGCCAACATCGTTTATTCTTAAACATCATTAAATCAGCCGATAAAGATACCATAATCAAAGACCAGCGAAACATAGTTTTATGAACTTGTGGCTAGTAAAAAGTCATTTTTCTTATAGAATGTCACAGGTTTTACAAATTAGGATGATTTTTATGGCAATCAAGGACTGGCCAAATGCCGAACGGCCTCGTGAAAAACTTTTAGAACAAGGAGCAAGCTCTTTATCAGATGCAGAGTTATTAGCTTTATTTTTACGCACAGGTACTGTCAATAAATCTGCCGTTGATATTGGCCGAGATCTGATTAAACAGTTTGGCTCCTTACGTTGCTTATTAGAAGCTCCTACTGAACAAGTCTTGGCTCAAGAAGGTATTGGCGAAGCTAAATATTCCCTTTTACAAGCTTCTTTAGAATTAGGTCGTCGTTATCTGGCTCAATCTTTAGCCGAAAAAGAATTATTAACCAGCCCACAAATGGTCAAAAGTTTTTTACGTGCCCAATTACGGCATCATCAACAAGAGTTATTTGCTGCCTTATTTTTAGATAATCAAAATCGTCTGATTCGTTTTGAGATTCTGTTTACAGGTACTTTAGATAGCTGTGCTGTGCATCCTCGCGAAGTCCTCAAACGCGCCTTAGCACTACATTCAGCAAGTTTAATTTTGGCACACAATCATCCCTCTGGTTATCCCGAACCCTCAGCCGCCGATCACAGTATTACTGAACGATTAAAATCAGCGTTAGCTTTGGTTGATATTCGTGTTTTAGATCATTTAATTGTTGGTGAATATGAGACTCTTTCTTTTGCTGAGCGTGGATTTATATAATTTCAATTGCTTAATATGTTATTCATACTTATAATTTGCGCCCCTTATAGATATCTTTGTCTATAAACTAGCGAAGCTTGATACTAAGTTTCATACTCCTTGCCCCTACATTAAGTTTGGGCTGTTAACCCGTAAGGAGCAATCATGCGTCATTACGAAATCGTTTTACTGGTACATCCAGACCAAAGCGAACAAGTCTCTGCTATGGTAGAGCGCTACACGGCTACTGTTAAAGATTCTGGCGGTCAAGTACACCGTTTAGAAGATTGGGGTCGTCGTCAATTAGCTTACCCAATCAACAAAATCCATAAAGCTCATTATGTGTTGTTGAATGTCGAATGCGATCAAAAAATCGTTGACGAATTAGGCGAAGCTTTCCGTTATAACGATGCCATCATCCGTAACGTTATCATCCGTCGTGATGAAGCCATTACTGGTGAGTCTTTATTAGCTAAGAGTGCAGAAGAAAAACGCGCTCGTAAAGCTGCTCGTTCTGAAGATGTCGCTTTAGACAGCGAAGGCTAATTATTAGGAGAGTTGTTATGGCACGTTTTTATCGTCGTCGCAAATTCTGCCGTTTTACTGCAGAAAACACCACATACATTGACTACAAAGATTTAGAAACTTTGAAGCAATACATCACTGAAAACGGCAAAATTGTACCAAGTCGTATTACTGGTACTAAAGCGCGTTATCAGCGTCAATTGGCATTAGCCATCAAGCAAGCTCGCTACTTGGCTTTGCTCCCTTATACCGACAACCATCAGTAAGAGGTGTGCAATGGAAGTCATTCTGCTTGAAAAAGTTGCTAACTTAGGTGCTTTAGGCACAAAAGTTAACGTTAAACCAGGTTATGGCCGTAACTTCTTGATCCCTCAAGGTAAAGCAGTTCCAGCAACCAAAGCTAACTTAGAAGCTTTTGAAGCACGTCGTGCTGAATTAGAGCGTCAAGAAGCTGAAACTTTAGCCGCTGCCCAAGCTCGTGCAGAACAATTAGCAACATTAGCTGTTGTTATTGCTGCTAAGTCTGGTGACGAAGGTAAATTATTCGGTTCTGTAGGTACTCGTGACATCGCTGAAGCAGTAACTGCTGCTGGTGTTGCTGTAAACAAACTCGAAGTACGTTTACCAAACGGCGCATTACGCAATACAGGCGAATACAAAATCGCTTTACAATTGCATAGCGATGTAATGGCAGAAGTTGCTGTTACTATCGTTGCTGAGTAATCTGGTAAGTCTTACTAGACCACTCAAAAAAAGCACTATTGTTTTCAACAATGGTGCTTTTTTATTTTGTCGTCTCGATCAAGATTGTATTTTGTCAAGACTAACAAAACGACTAAAAAAAGCCTATTATCTGCATAGGCACACTGCTCTGTAAAAATTCAAAAAGTACACGACAAACCCAACCTCAATTTGATATCTGATTAGCTATGAATACCAATCTGCAATTTGCTGATGACGATGTCGTCACTTCGCTACGAGTTCCACCTCATAGCTTAACGCTTGAGCAAGCGGTATTGGCTGGCCTGATGATGGAACCAGAAGTTTGGGATAATCTTGAATCAGTAGTAGGCGAACAAGATTTTTACTCTCCCCGCCATCGGATGATTTTTGGTGCTATTGCTCATTTAATTCGTTTGGAACAGCCATGTGATGCGTTATTAGTGGCCAAACACTTGGAAGATACAGGCAAACTCGAAAAAGCAGGTGGTGAAGCTTATTTAGAACAAATTTTAAGAGATTCACCTGCCACTACAGCTAATATTTTAATTTATGCTGAGCGTATTCGAGAGTTTTCGGTATTACGTCAATTAATTACCTCAACTAATGAAATTGCTAATTTAGCTTATCAGCCCAAAGGTGAATCGGCATTAACCATTTTAGATCAGGCTGAAACTAAGATTTTTGCGATTGCTGAACAACAAAAAAATCGCAGTGCTAAAAGTGGCCCTCAATTAATTAAACCTTTATTAGCACAAACCATTCAAAAAATTGATGAACTTTATCATTCTACAGAGCCATTAACAGGTTTAAGTACAGGCTTTACCGATTTAGACAAACGTACTTCTGGCTTACAAGGTGGTAGTTTAGTAATTGTTGCTGCTCGTCCGAGTATGGGTAAAACCACCTTTGCCATGAATTTGGTCGAAAGTATTATTTTTAATACTCAATTGCCTGCTTTAGTATTTTCGATGGAAATGCCTTCGGAACAATTATTATTAAGGATGTTGTCATCTATTGGTGGGGTCGATCAAGGCCGTGTGCGCTCAGGTAAATTAGAAGATGAAGATTGGCCACGTATTACTTCAGCTATGACTCAACTTAGTGAAAAACTGTTATATATTGACGATAGTGCTGCCCTACCACCCTCCGAATTACGCGCGCGCGCACGCCGAGTAGCACGTGAACATGGTGGCAAAATGGGCTTAATCATGGTTGACTATTTACAATTAATGCGTGTACCGGGTTTTGACGCAGGTAATCGAGTTAACGAAGTTGGTGAAATTTCTCGCTCGTTAAAAGCCTTGTCTAAAGAATTAGATTGTCCTGTCGTGGCCTTATCACAATTAAGTCGTAATGTTGAACAACGCCCCAATAAACGCCCTGTCATGTCTGACTTACGCGAATCTGGTGCTATTGAGCAAGACGCTGATTTAATTATGTTTATTTATCGAGATGAGGTATATAATCCCGAATCAAAAGATAAAGGCACTGCCGAAATCATTATTGCTAAACAACGTAACGGCCCAATTGGTACTTCACGCTTAGCGTTTTTGGGTCATTTAACCAAGTTTGGTGATTTAGCTCCCGAATACTACCGCCCTGATGATGAATAATGCGTGACGCTCAACTAATTATCAACCGAGATGCTTTATTACATAATCTGCAACAAGTAAAACATCATGCACCACAAGCCAAGGTTTTAGCGATGGTTAAAGCCGATGCTTATGGTCATGGTGCGTTATTAATTGCCCAAACCTTAGCACCTCATGTTGATGCGTTGGGCGTTGCATTCTTAGATGAAGCCTTAGCGTTACGTCAGGCAGGCATTTCTTGCCCGATTGCTATTTTAGAAGGCATATTTAGTATCCAAGAATTAGAACAAGCCTTGGCTGCCCAATGTTATTTGGTTGTTCATCAACAACAGCAACTTGATTTATTAGCCAATTATCAAGGCACAGACCAAACACACATTTGGTTAAAAATTGATAGTGGCATGCACCGCCTAGGTTTTGCACCAGAACTTGCTCTATCTGCATATCAACAATTATCAACCCTGAACTGTGTCCAAGAAATTATTTTAACCAGTCATTTTGCTTGTGCTGATGATCCGAGTTCAATCAAAACCCAACAACAAATTGACGTGCTTAATCAACTTTATCAACAACTTCCTCAAACTTTATCCCGTAGTTTTGCCAATTCTGCGGCAATTTTGGCTTGGCCAAATACTCATCATCAATGGGTTAGACCGGGGATTATGCTCTATGGTAGCTCCCCTTTTATTCATAAAACAGCCAAAAAATTAAACCTACAAGCCGTGATGACGCTAAAAACCAAAGTGATTGCCTTACGAACTATTAATGCAGGTGAAACCGTAGGTTATGGCAGCTCATGGCAAGCTTCACGCCAAACTCGTTTAGCGGTGATTGCTATTGGTTATGGTGATGGTTATCCACGTCATATTAACACCAATACACCAGTGTTAATTAATGGTCAACGTTGTTTTATTGTTGGTCGGGTGAGTATGGATATGATTACGGTTGATGTGACTGGGCTTGATGTAACTTTAGGTGATGAAGTGATTTTATGGGGACAAGACCTGAGTGCTGATGAAATTGCTGGCTATGCCCAAACCATTAGTTATGAGCTTTTTTGTCAAATCACACCAAGAGTTAAACGTTTAGTCACTTAAAGCATATCAATATATTTTTTAGACTAAAACAATCTATCAACTTTTTTATCATCAGCTATATTTAAATTGAAGGTTAAATTTTTTAGGAGAAAACAAATTATAAGTCGCTCTTTAAAACAATTTGTCTTTTAATATTTAAGGTGGCAACGCCTTTATAGTCCGTCATGCAGACGAACCAACCCCACAAACTCTACGGTTTAGCTGGGGTTTTTAATTTTTACCAACTGCACGCCAAAGGCTTACCATTGCGCGCTATAATTTTTTCTTTAGCTTGTTGGGCTATAGGTCTAATTTGCTCGGCTGTTATACTTTGCTCATTTTCTAAACGTGCTAATAATTGATCAATTTTTTCAACAGCACGATACCCCGCAACATCACCCAATACTGTTAATGCTTCAATATTAAGACTATTTATATCACGATTTAGATTATTCAATAACATCACCATCACCGCTGGATGACAAGTTTGACTCAATAACAATGCGACGTTTTTGACAATTAATTTATCTTGATCAGCATCTAACATATTAATCAAACGCTGCAATGCAACATCTGGCAAATTCGCTGCATAAGGGGAAAGTGCTTGAACAGCCACTAAACGCACCTGTGCATCTGGTGCAACTAAGGCTTTAGCTAACTGATCTGGACTGGTCATTGCTTTAACATCAGCAATCGTCAAAATGGGATCAGGGGTATCGGGTCTTTTGGGAAGTTGATAAGGTTCTGGCTCACTTTGCACAACAGGAGCTTCGATAACAGGTGGTGTTTTTGGCTGATTGTTTTGTGTCGGTGCTTCTTCCGAATTACTACATGCGGAAATGACTAAAGCCAATAAAACAACATAATACCCTTTTTTTATCAACATCTTTCTTAAATCCACTGATAAGCGACAATTCTAGTCGCATCTACTTTGCTTATTTTAACAAAACCACGTAACCTAATACGATCAATTTATTTATGCCAAAGCTTACCATGAGTTGCTAAGCTTTCACTTATATTGCCTAAAATTATGAGTAAAATCAAAACTTCTTATAGCTGTCATGCTTGTGGTAGCTCTTTTTCTAAATGGGCTGGCCAATGCAGTGAATGTGGTGCATGGAATAGTATCCACGAAGTTAAAGCTGATACTAGCCTCAGCCCTCGCCAACGTGGCAACTATGCAGGCCAAGCCAGTACCGTGACTATTTTAGATCAAGTCAGTATTGATGCCATTGATCGCACACATACAGGACTTTCTGAATTAGACAGAGTCTTGGGAGGCGGCTTAGTGGCTGGTTCTGTCGTGTTAATTGGCGGTGATCCTGGTATTGGTAAATCAACGATTTTATTACAAACATTGACTCATCTTGCCCAACAACATAACGCCCTTTATATCACGGGTGAAGAGTCTTTATCACAGGTTGCAATGCGCGGCAAACGCTTAGAATTACCGTGCGATAAAGTTAAAATCATGGCCGAAACCTGCGTTGAAAACATTGTTGCCACTTTACGCAGCGAAAAGCCAGCCGTTGCGGTGATTGACTCGATCCAAACTTTATATACCGAAGCCTTACAATCTGCACCAGGTGGTGTTTCTCAGGTACGTGAATCGGCTGCTTTATTAACCCGCTATGCCAAACAAAGTGGCACTGCCCTGTTTTTGGTGGGTCATGTGACTAAAGAAGGTTCTTTGGCTGGCCCTCGCGTCTTGGAACATATGGTTGATTGTGTATTGTATTTTGAAGGAGAGTCTGATTCTAGATTTAGAATGATTCGTGCTGTCAAAAATCGTTTTGGTGCAGTCAATGAATTGGGCGTATTTGCCATGACTGATCGAGGTTTACGCGAAGTGGCCAATCCTTCAGCGATATTTTTATCGCGTTATGAAGAACCAATTGCAGGTTCCGTAGTCATGGTTAGCCGTGAAGGTACACGTCCTCTACTCGTAGAAGTTCAAGCCTTAGTCGATGACTCCTTTGCTAATCCTCGCCGTGTTGCGATTGGTCTAGATCAAAATCGTTTAGCGATGTTATTAGCCATTTTGCATCGTCATGGTGGTGTACACACCATGGGTCAAGATGTGTTTGTTAACGTGGTTGGTGGTGTGAAAGTGTTAGAAACTGGCTCAGATTTAGCCGTATTATTAGCGGTGACTTCTAGCTTACGTGGTCAAGCATTATCTGCTGATTTAGCCGTATTTGGCGAAGTTGGTTTGTCTGGCGAAATTAGGCCTGTCCCTAATGGTCAGGAGCGGTTACGCGAAGCCGCCAAACATGGTTTTAAACGTGCTATTGTGCCAAAAGCCAACGTGCCACGCCAAACGATCGAAGGCATGGAAGTTATTGGCGTTGGTAGATTACATGAAGCATTAGCTGCTGTTTAGATTTTATCTTCACCGTGGCTTTGTTGTTCTAACTCTAAAGCCTCAACAAGATTTTTAAAAGTTGCCTGATTTTGTTCGCTTAAACCCATTAATACTCTATGCGCTGATATAACTTTTTCCATCATTTCGTGTTCGGAAGGCTCTGATTCTGGCAATTCATTTAAGCATTCTTCGTGACATTCACATGCCAAAATAATAAATACTTGATCAAAGCCCATGCTTTCTAATAGTCGAGTAATATCTGGATTCGTTGACAAAATAATTGGTTTACGTTGATTATGCATTTGCAAAAAAACGGCTGTTTTTGCAATCATTCCCAATGCGGTACTATCAATATAATCAGTTTCGGTTAAATCAACTAAGATTGCAGATAACTCACTATCAACAAACATTTTTTCTAAAAAGTCATCTAAGGTCGCACACATCGGTGCGCGTACCTCACCTGTAAATTTTAGAACATAAGTACCATGATGAATGGCAAATAAAATATGGCCTGAAGGCATACTACACTCGATTAATTACAAGCAAAGCGACATCGTCTGGTAAAGGATCGTCTTCGCTTAAATTTAATTCTTTCACTAAATCATCAACATTTTTTACATTCATTGCCATCGCTTGCAATCGCTTTTCCTTTTCTAGTGCCGACCCCTTGGGCAACACATCAAGCACACCATCAGATGTTGCAATAAATGTAAAATGTGGTTCTAAATCCATCGTGTGTTCTTCGTGATGTACCTCTTTAAATAAGCCCAAAGGTAAACCTCTTCCTCCTAAAGACATCACTCGACCATTGTTAATTAAAATAGGTGGTGGATAATGTGCCGCCACACTATAAGTAAAACGATTATGCTCAAAGTCTATCACACCACAGAACATTGCTAAATGCTTTCCCATACGAGCTGCGATTAATTCATCATTAATCATGGCTAATATTCTAGCAGGTGCTACAACATTTACCGTAGTTTTACGTTCGTAATGTTTTTGAATTCTATTGGTAATTGCTTTTAAAAAAACCGTCACAAAGGCACTTGCTGCACCATGACCTGATACATCGGCTAAATAAAAGCCTAATTTGCCTTCACCTATTTTAAAATAGTCAATAAAATCACCTGATAAATATAATGAAGGCAAAATACGATGCGTGACAATACAATCTGCAAAAGCTTGATACGGTGTTTGCGGTAATAATCTAAATTGAATACGACGACCTGCTTCTTGATCTTCTTGCAGGGTTTCTAAACTTCTCGCCAACTCAGCATTTGCTGCTTCTAATTGCTGTTGGTATTCTCGATTTTGCTTTAATAAACGCCCACGTTCCAATGCACGTTTGACGGTATGATCTAAAACAACAATGCCCCTATTAAGAAAAAAATGGTCTATTGCCCCATTTTTTAAACCTTCTAAAACTTGATCCATTTCTACATCATTCGAAACGGTCACTATAGGTGTTTCAGGATTATCTTGAGCAAAATGATTAAGCGTATCGCCTTCAATCAAACTCAGATCAACCAGTAAAAGTTGTTGATGATTGGCTTGAAAATTTATAATTGCTGCTTCTAGGTTTGGCTCACTAACAACTGTATGGCCTATATGCTCTAATACATCCACCAACCACTGACGAGTCTCGGCATTTGGATATACGACCAATATAAAACCACAGTCTTGCTGAAAGTGAATCATTTTCTTAAATTCCTAAAACAGAACCCATGTTACTGGGCTGCCTCATTTGATTCATCATCCATATCATCCATAAAACTGTCTTTAACCTTGCCATCCTGCACTAGAAATTCTCTACGCTGCAAATAAATATCTCTTAAAAATAAATATTCATCGCCTTCAATAATTTTTTCTATTGGAATTAAATCTGCTCTTGTATCAACAACTTGTAATCCTGCTAAAGCCATATTCAGTGGAGCATCATCTAACAAATTGCGTGGATTAACCAACATATCTAAAGGCTTAGCCAAGGCATCTCGTACAGAACTTGGGCCTAAAAATGGCAACATCACATAAGCACCAGATGAAGCTCCCCATTTACCAAAAGTTTGGCCAAAATCTTCTTCATGTTTGACTAAACCCATATGGCTAGCAACATCAGCAAAGCCCAAACTAGTGATTGTATTAACCAAAAAACGACCTGTATCACTTGCAGCTTGTTGGCCTTTTCCTTGTAAGCCATTATTGATTATCACTAAAGGTTGCTGAAGATTATCAAAAAAACGGGTAATACTATTATCAACAATATCAGGAGTAGCAGCTCGATAACCACGCGCAATAGGTTTTAACACATACGTATCTGCATTTTTATTAAATGCAAATATTTTACGATTTACATTTTCCCAAGGATCTGGATTCTCAGTGGCAATTGCATGTTGAGAGCTAATAACTATAAGTGTACACACACAAGCGTTGGCTAAATGACGAAACATACCCTCTGCTCTATATTTATTTGTTGTGGGCTGATTGTAAGCAAGAACGATAGCAAAAAGAACCAGTTTTATTGTCTTTATTTGTGTTTTGGATGAAAAAAATTGATTTTACGCACTTTTTTACAATTTTGATGATTTTATCAGTCTCAATGATTCCTAGATAACGCCCAAAATAATTTGTTTATCTAATAAGGTAGCCAATAATTGTTTAAAAGGGACTTCAAGGGCTAGTTGTGACTGTTGTAATTGTTGAGCTAATTTATCTAACAAATGTTCACCTGTCATCGTTTGATTCTCTTGTAACAACTGAACAACCTGTAAAGATAAAGGATTCAACTCCATCATTTGTACGTCATTTTCTAGATTTCTATACATCAAAATATAAGTGACTGATGACAAATTATTTTTATCTTTATTCATCTGATGAACAGGCCATTGATATACCAAAGGCCACACAAAGGGATTTAAGACAGGAATATTTGTCAACAAATCACCCTGTTGATAATCAGGCCATACGCCTTCGGCAATATCAGCAGCAATTTCTGCCCACTCAAAATGTGCTAATTCTAATAACCAAGGATAATCTGCCAACAAATGAGTTTGCGTTGTTAAATACTGATAAAACTCAGATGAAATGTCATAAAAATAGGGACTTTGACAATGATGATTGGCAAAAAAATCGTCTAGCAATTGTTGCCATACTTCGGTGCTGAGTTGTTGTTGCAGCAACGGGAAAGCACTATTAACAAAACTACTGACATTATTAAAAAACAACTCACGATAAATTGTTAAACGTCTTTGTTCAATCTGTGGCTGAGGGGATGTTTGAGGATGACGTAACCAGTTTGTCCATTGTTGTTGTAAAGCGGCGAAATCACTCATTTTTTATTCGCTCCTTGACGTTGATAATCACGAATAGTTTCTACTTCTTGTATCAACTCAATAATCGGTGGAATATTAAAATCGCGTTCTAATAATGTTGGTAATACACCATGTCTCTGATAGGTATATTTTAATAATTGCCAAGCATCAGCACAGACATCGTCACCATGTGTATCAATGCGCAAATCTTCCGCTTCAACATAATGCCCTGCAATATGCAAATAACGAATACGCTCTGTAGGCAATTTATCAATAAAATTAATAGCTTGGTAAGAATGGTTAATGCTATTTACTAAGACATTATTTACATCTAACAATAAATCACAATCTGCTTCGGTGATGACGGCTAATAAAAACTCTAATTCACTTAAATCTTGGCATGGTGCAGCATAATAAGAGACATTTTCTAAAGCAATGCGTTGTTGCAAGATATCTTGTACTTGCTGAATGCGTTGGGCAACATGTTTAACTGCCTCCTCCGTAAACGGAATTGGCAACAAGTCATACAAATGCCCTTCATCACCCGTATAACTTAAATGTTCTGAATAACATTTAATATCAAAGTCTTGTATAAACTTTTTAATGTTATTTATAAACTCAATATCGAGTGGTTTTAAACCACCAATCGACAAAGACAAACCATGAGCAACAACAATACTATGCTCATTCAGCCCTTTCAATTGTGTCTCTAAGCAAGTTTGCCAAATTTTAGCCTCAGGATGGCTCGCATCCGCAAGGAATATACATTCAGCGTCAATACCATCAGATTTTAATTGTTGCTCCAACCATAAATACCAATGCTGCTCAGGATCTGCACCCTCACAATGCAAAATAAATACTTTACCGTTCAACTTATGTGACATAAATAACACTTTTTAAATATAAAACATGTACTTAATTTTTATTGTCTTCCTTATTCATCCAATTTCATATTGATTTTCTGTATTAGTTTTATACGAAAATCACACCTAAAAATGTCCATAGAAAAAGGCGCATATTGCGCCTTTTTCAGATGACTTTAGGTTACTTTTTTTGGTCATTGCTACCAAATAGAGGCCCCATATTACCGCCACCAAATTGCTTTTGCATATTGCCCAAAGACTTCAGCATTTTGCTCATTCCAGATGGATTCGCAAATTTCTTCATCATTTTTGCCATTTGAACTTGCTGCTTAATTAATTTATTCACTTCAGCAACGTCCATACCACAACCCGCAGCAATACGTTTTTTACGGCTTGGATTCATTAAATCAGGATTACGACGCTCTTTGATCGTCATCGACTGAATAATTGCTTCCATACGCTTCACTTGCTTTTCAGGATTCGCTTGTGCAATTGCATCTTGGATACCCGAATTACTCATGCCAGGCAACTTATCCAAGAAGCCCATCATACCGCCCATCTTGCTCATTTGTTCAAACTGCATCAGCATATCTTCAAAGTTGAAGGTTCCGCCTTTTTGCAATTTTTTCGCCATTTTTTCGGCTTTTTCTTTGTCGATTTTGCGTTCAACTTCTTCGACTAAAGAAAGTACGTCACCCATACCTAAGATACGTTGCGCAACACGATCTGGATGGAATGGCTCTAATGCATCTAACTTCTCACCGATACCCAAGAACTTGATCGGTTTACCTGTGATCGCACGAACAGAAAGTGCTGCACCACCACGTGCGTCACCATCAGTCTTAGTCAGAATAACACCTGTCAACGCCAAAGCATCGTTAAACGCTTTGGCTGTGTTTGCAGCATCCTGACCTGTCATTGCATCAACAACAAACAAGGTCTCAGTTGGCTTAACAGCAGCGTGTAATTCTTTAATTTCATCCATCATGTCTTCATCGACATGGAGACGACCTGCCGTATCGACAATCAAAACATCCGCAAACTGGATTTTCGCTTGTTCAATCGCACGGTTAACAATATCAATTGGCTTCTCAGACGCTTGAGATGGAATGAAACCAGCACCGACTTCATTTGATACTGTTTCTAACTGTTTAATTGCCGCAGGACGATAAACGTCAGCAGAAACAGTCATCACTTTTTTCTTTTGGCGTTCTTTTAGAAAACGCGCTAGTTTTGCCGCAGTTGTTGTTTTACCCGCACCTTGCAAACCTGCAAGTAAAATCACGACAGGTGGCTTTGCACTTAAATCTAAAGTCTCATTTGCCTCACCCATCATTTTGGTGAGTTCATCATAGACAATTTTTACAAATGCCTGACCAGGAGAAAGCTGAGTCATCACTTCCTGCCCAAGGGCTTCTTCCTTAACCTTCGCGATGAATTCACGAGTTACAGGTAATGCCACATCGGCTTCAAGAAGTGCCATACGTACTTCACGTAAGGTATCTTTAATATTGTCTTCGGTCAGCTGCCCTGAGCCAGTAACATTTCTTAAACTCTGTGTGAGTCGTTCTGTTAAGGTATCAAACATTGCAAAATCCGCTTAAAATTGCTAGTTGCAAAAAAATCTTTCTTAAAATAGAAAATTTATGCGTAAGATGCTATAGGATACTGTAGTTCGAAGCGAATTTATATCTTATATAGTGAATATTATTCATCCTCCTAAAAAAGGTTTGACATGATCAGTCTCCCCTTGGTTTACACAATTTTGGCACTTGTAGCCTATACCAGTTCTTTTTGGTATTTGTTTATACGTTTGATGTCAAAACGTACTCCAAATCTTTGGTGTTATGGTCTTTTAATTACTTTAGGGTTGGTGTTACATAGCACCGTACTCTATCAAGATATGATGACACCAATCGGCATCAATTATGATGTATTTAACCTGATGTCCTTTACTTCAGGACTCATGTTGGCACTTAGCCTTATCTTGAGCTTAATTCGTCCTATTTTGCCTTTAAATTTAATTGGAACACCTGTCGCTGCATTTGGCTTAATTTTAGGTTATGCCTTTAGCCAACCAAACCAAGTGATTGAACAACATAGTTTAGGCTTAGATTTACATATTATTCTGTCATTATCCTCTTATGCAGTGCTGTTAATGGCAAC
>ERZ650309.212-NODE-212-length-29096-cov-6.225440_pt1 | contig 29096 bp, 21 predicted proteins | sample MGYA00376245_ERZ650309 | MGnify/ENA primary metagenome ERZ650309 (study PRJEB26733, sample SAMN07839294) | wastewater metagenome | biome: urban; feature: wastewater treatment plant; material: waste water | place: USA: North Carolina | collected 2016-04-26 ...
ATCATGAAAAAATTTATAATATTATTTTTCATTGTTGCATTACATTCCCGATTGAATGCACAATTGCAGCTTATTGATCCTGTTTCAAATACTGTTGCATTAGCAGCATACGATTTTGTACTTCCCGAAATAGATAGCGAAGTAAAATTTGATTTTAATGTAAAAAATAATAGTAATACAGCTAAAAAAATAAGGGTAGTAAAAACTGTCGTTAGTCAGGCTACAGGCCATGAGAGTAATTTCTGCTTTGTTACCAATTGTTATTCCACTTCATCTTTAGTAAGCAAGCCTGAAAATATCAAAGCAAACGGAATCATTCCCGAAGTGGTAATGGAAGGTTTGTTTGGATTACAAACAGACTTTAATGCGGTGGGGAAAAAAGGTAACAGTATCATCAGATATCGCATAGAAAATATTCTGGATGCAGCAGACACAGTATCAGTAGAAATGAGATATACAGTGGATAATCTATTACCCATTCAATGGATTTCATTTAAAGTTTCAGAAAGCAATAAAAAAGCATTGCTACAATGGGCGGTGGAGCAAGAAAAAACGGATGTAATAAAATATGTTATACAAAGAAGTATAGATGGAAGAAACTATACTGACATTGGAGAGGTTGCAAATCCGCTTCAAGTCAACAACAATGTTTATACATATCAATTTACTGATGCAAGTAGCTTTTCGGGAAAAGTATTGTATCGTATAAAGTCCATCGATCTTGAAAATCAAATACGATATTCCACTATAGAAACTTTTTTGGCATCATCAATAAAGCAACAAATATTTCAGTTGAAAACTGCAAATCCGGTACTTTCTGGAGCTTCATTAAAACTTGAATGTGCTGAATTTTGCATTGGCACAATCAATATTGCAGTTACAGATATGTCCGGCAATATTGTTCAACAAGAGCAGATCTTACTTGATGCTATGGGTACATCAAAAATCATTAGTTTACATTTGCCTCAGTTAATGTCAGGTATGTATATACTTACAGTAATGAATAATGGTAATCAACAAGCCGTTCGATTAATGGTGAAATAATTTAAATAAACATAACTTAGAAAAAACAGGTGTAATAGCCTGTTTTTTTTATTGGTACGAATAGTCCATTTTTTTGTAAAGCGTTCCACCAAGTTTTTATAAAATAGAATAGTTTCAAAAGAAGCAATCAAGCAATCGATAGAACCATATAAACATTTTTTGCAACTTTTTTGTCATTTTGGTTTTTAATCATTTTTCATAACTACATTACACAAAAATTTTGCATCATGAAACAAACATTTAAACACATGTTACTAGTGCTGGCTTCAGTATGTGTAACAAAAATCAATGCACAGGTTACTAGGCCTGTTTACAACATTCTTAAAAATGATCCCGGAGAAATTCATGTTCGAATACAGTTGCCGGAGGTAGCTAAAAAATCTGTAAACATTGACGGCCAAACGTACTATCAGGTTGAAATGCCCGATGCTACTGCTATTTTAGAGAAAGGAGCGCCTGCATTAGTAGGCTATGGTGGTTCTTTTGCAATACCTAAAAATGCTATAGCTTCTGTTAGTATTATTTCAACAAAATATACTGATGAACGACAGGTTCTCATTGCACCATCTAAAGGAAACCTGATTCGTACAGTCAATCCCAATGAGGTGCCTTATGAATTTGGAAAATGGTACAAAGAAGATAAATTTTATCCTGCTAAAGTGGCACAGTTAGAAGAGCAATATGATTTAAGACAAATACATGGGCAGCGCTTTACTTTAAATGCTTTGCAGTATAACGCAGTAAGCAAAATATTAAGACATTATAATGAAATTGAAATTAGCATTAAGCTAAAAAGCATTAGCAATAAGCAGCTGAATTTTATTAGTAATGCATTTGAAAATGCGGATGAGTTTTTTTCAATCTATAACAATCAGTTTTTAAACTTTAGTAACTCAGGATATGAAAGGGCTTTGGCTTCAAACGAAGTAAGAGAAAGAGGTTCTATGCTTATATTGTGTTACCAACCTTTTATGTCAGCCATGCAGCCATTTGTAAATTGGAAAAGGCAAAATGGACTGAATGTTATTTTGACTGATGTAGCTACTGCGGGCACTACTCCAGAAGCTATCAAAGCATATATTGGCAATATGTATGCAACAAAAAAAATTGCTTATGTGCTATTGGTAGGAGATGCTCCTCAAATACCACCAATGAAATTAAAATCCGGACCAAGTGATGTTGCATATTCCTATCAAGTAGGTAATGACAGGTATCCTGATTTAATCATTGGTCGTTTTTCTGCGGAAACAATTGACCATGTAAAAACCCAAGTGGACAGGTCAATAAATTATGAAAGGAATTTTGTTTCAAATTCATCCTGGAGACTTAATGGTATTTGCATAGGCAGTGATCAGGGCCCCGGAGATAATAATGAATTTGACTGGGAGCATGAGCGAAAAATTAGAAGCCTTTTAATGAATTATAAATATGCAGCTGTTAGCGAATTATATGATGGCACCCAAAACGGTGGTGTGGACAAACAAGGCAATCCTAAGAATACAGACCTTTCAATAGAAATCAACAATGGTGCGGGCATTATCAATTATACAGGGCATGGTGGCCCTACCTCATTTGGCACAACCGGATTCAATAACACGGATATTCAAGCACTCACAAACTATGATAAATTACCATTTATTATTTCTGTAGCTTGTGTAAATGGTGAGTTTGATAGGGTTGGTGGGCCTTGCTTTGCAGAAACCTGGTTGCGCTCTACAAAAGATGGGAAAAATACCGGTGCAGTTGCTACTATTATGTCAACTATCAATCAATCATGGGATCCACCAATGTATGGGCAGGATGAAATGGATAGCATACTTGCAGAAAGTTTTAAAACAAATATCAAAAGAACATTTGGTGGAGTTACTTTCAACGGTCTTGTAAAAATGAATGATCGGTATGGTAAGGCCGGCATGGAAATGACTGATACATGGACAATTTTTGGCGATCCTTCTTTGTTGGTATCAAGTCCAAAATCAATTAATAATAGTTTGGCAGATGAGCAGTCGTCATCATCAGTTACATCAAATTTTAGTGCTACTATTTTACCAAATCCGGTTTCATCAGTCATGCACCTAAAGATTGAAAACACAAATCAATTGTCAGCAACTATTGTAAATATTTATACGCATAATGGCCAGTTTATAAAGTCAATAAAACTCAATGCAGGAATCAATATTGCTCATATACCCGTAAGTGATTTAAAAGATGGATTGTACTATGTAGATCTATTACAGAATAATCAAAAACTACAATTAAATCTTTCTGTACAGCACTAAGAACTGCTGTTGATATTTTTGATTATCACTTAGTATTTGTGAAAGATATATTCCGTTTTAAGAAATAGAATATGTGGTAAGTAAGATTTATGTAGAGGAATCAAAGCCTGTGTTTAACTGCACAGGCTTTTTTTATAAAAAAATGCGATGAAGCATAGTATAGATTTGGGTTCAAGTATGTTTAAAATATTTATTTATAAATAACTCTGGCTTTTTTTTGTTATATAACTTTACCACTTATCACAGGTTATACACAGATTTTAAAAAATGTTAAATTTTATCAGTCAAACCACTAATTTGCCCCCAAACAAAAAATTTCAAAAATCATGAAGTATTGTAAACTGTTGGTTCTGGCAGTATTGTGCCTTATGGTGCAGTCTGTATCAGCACAAAAAAAATCAGTTACGGTCAATGTTACAGATGCCAGTACCGGCAGCCCTTTGAGTGGGGTATCGGTAAGGGTAAAATCTGGAGGCTCAGGCGCAGTAACAAGTTCAACCGGAGCCGCCACAGTGCAGGCTATGGACAATGATCAACTGGAGGTTTCCTATGTTGGATACGCTATGCAGTTGGTATCAGTAAATGGTCAGTCAGTAATTAATGTGGCACTACAGCCCGCAGCCGCAGATCTTGGAGATGTGGTTTTGGTAGGTACACGTTCACTGCCAAGGTCAGTTACAAGTTCGCCACTGCCCATTGACAATTTTGATGCTGCCACACTTCGCAGCACAGGTCAAACTACTTTTGACAAACAATTGCAGTATAGGGTGCCATCTTTCAACACCGTAAACACACCGGTAAATGACGCATCCACTTTGTTAGACCCTTATGAAATCAGAAACCTCGGCCCCAGCCGTACATTGATTCTTATAAATGGCAAAAGAAAAAATTTAAGTTCATTATTATATGTTCAGTTTTCACCCGGCCGTGGTGAAACAGGACCAGACATCTCTGCTATACCTGTTGATGCCATCAAAAATGTGGAGATACTTAGAGATGGTGCTTCTGCACAGTATGGTTCTGATGCCATTGCAGGTGTTATGAATATTACGTTAAAAGATCGTTATCAGTATAGCAGTCTTACATTCAACACGGGTACTACACACAAATTGGATGGTACAAACTATGGCTTGTCTTATAATAGTGGTGCCAACCTGGGTGCACGTGGATTTTTAAACTATACCATTGCATTGAGCCAACAGGACAATGCTCTGCGCTCCGGTACTGTTGACTTAGCTACAGAAATTGCAACTTTTGGTGGTGATCCAGAAACGGATGATGCCATAACAAGATATTTGAAAGTATACCCGGATGCAAATAATGATAATGGTACTGGTGCTACTACCGCTTCTAAATTCTTGTATAATTTAGGCGTTCCACTCAATGATGATATTGATTTTTATAGCAATGCTGCTGTAATACTTAAAAAGGTAAACAGTAATGCCAACTTCCGTACACCATACTGGAGAATTGAGCATGGCCTTTTACATGAAAGAGTACCTGGTGCTCCTGATTATACAGGAAGTGGATATGGTGGTGCCGGAGTACAAGAACTTTTCGAAGTAGATAAAGCTGCGGGTTTGTATGAAGGTTATATCGGTTATGAACCCACTTTTGAAGGAAGTCTTACAGACTTTAATGGTACTATAGGGTTCAAAAGAAAAACAAATGGATGGACTCAAGATATGAGTTTCACCGTAGGTGGAAACCAGCAGTTGTATTCTGTAAATAATACCGTAAATCGTAGTTTGTTGAAATCAAGCCCTACGGCTTTCAGACCGGGAGGTTATGGATTCTATCATTTTGTGGGCAACTTTGATATGAGTAAGAGTCTTACTGACGATTTTGCCATTGGCTTTGGTACAGAAATAAGAAAAGAAACTTATAAAATCATAGCAGGTGATGAAGCTTCTTATGAAGGTGAAGGTGCCAACTCATTCCCAGGTTTGAGAGCAGAAAATGCAGGCACATTTAATAGGTATAACTACGGTGCTTATTTTGATGCAAGTTTGAATGCTACTGACAACTGGCTCATAAACGGAACAGTAAGAGGGGAGCGTTATAGTGATTTTGGAGCAGCCTTTGTTTATCGTATTAGTTCAAGAATTAAAACTAACGATAATAAATTTTCATTACGTGGATCTGCATCTACAGGTTTTAGAGCACCTACCTTACATCAGATTTATAACCAAAGTACACAGGCTTCATTTGTTGGTGGAAATATTGCGCTTTCAGGTCTATTTAATAATGCAAGTCAGCAGGCATTTTTATTGGGTGTAGATCAACTTAAAGCAGAAAAATCTGTAAACTATTCAGTAGGTGTTGGTTTAAATCCTACAAGGAATATCAGTGTTACTTTAGATTATTATAATATCAATATTAAAGATCGTGTAGTATATAGTTCTGCTATATCATCTGATGATCCATCTACTACGCTGTATCAAATACTGCAACAAGCAGGTGTAGTACAAGCACAGTTTTTCATCAATGGTATAGAAACCAACACACAGGGTCTTGATTTAGTAGCCAATTGGAGAAATATTATGCTGGGTACAGGCAAGCTTGCTATCAACCTTGCCGGAAACTATACCTTCAACAATGAAATTGTAGGAGATCCAAATACTCCAAAACCAATTGCTGATGCTGGTCAGGAAATATTGAGCGTACAAATTAGAAGCATATTAACTGAAAGCCGTCCTGAATACAAGGCTGTACTTGGCTTTGATTATACCATCAAAGACTGGTCTTTCATGCTGAACAATACTTTGTTTGGCCCTACTAAATTCCAGGATTTGGATAATGGTGGAGCAATTATGAATAATATCAAACAGGTATTTACACCAAATGTGTTGACGGATTTGAATATTGGTTATAATTTTAGCAGTAAAATATCTGCAAATTTTGCCATCAATAATATCTTGAATGTATTACCAAAATGGGATCTTGAGTTGACTGGTAGTGCTTCTGATCCTAATTATGCTGATGCAGTGGCAACACTTGCTGACCCTGCAGCTACAAGCCTTTTAAAAGGTTTCTTAGCATTTAGTGGCCGTTATAGTATTTTAGGATACAATGGTTCTCAGTTTAGCCAATTGGGAACTATGTTTCAGGCTTCCCTTACTTTTAAGTTATAATATTTTATCATAAAATAAAACTTGTAAAACTGTCTGCCATTTGGCAGACAGTTTTATTTTAGCAAAAAATCGTGTATGGGTATGTATGAATCCGAAGATGCTGTACTGCATAGTTTCGATGAAAATTTTATTCCAGAGGAACAGCTTCAGGCCCAGTGGGCCGAAATGATTGAACTCAAAAAATTGATTCACGCACTGTTCCAAATAAAACAAAGGCCTTTACATATTTTAGATATTGGTGTGGGCACAGCCAGGGTGCCAAAGCACCTGAGTGGTCTGCCCGAAATATGGGATTGTATTGCTTCTTATGATGGTATTGACAATGCGGAGAGCTGCTTGCAATTGTCGATTAAAACGGTACTGGAATATCAGTTGGAAAATAAAGTACAAATCATACAACTTGAAGCTACTCAGCTATCCAAACTGAATAAAAAATATGATCTTATCATCACAACCTGGTTTACTGGAGGTAATTTTTTTAATCCCAGATTTCCCTTTCAGGATTATAAAAATCATGCACCCATTGATTTAAGTTTTAATCCTGATTTTGATATCGTATTTACACAGGCATATAACATGACAATGGATGGTGGTTATATCGTATTGGGAGCTTTATACAAAGACAATGATGGTACACGCATCAAACAAGAAAATTTTTATAAAAAAATCGGTATGGACATTATCACTGCGCCAGAAGAAACATTTACTGCCACTAAGCAAGGATTTTGGAGCCAAAGATTTACTGTAGAAAAATTGAAGCGGTATTTTCATTTTGCGCAGCCAAGCAATATTCATTGTATAGATTTAGACACCTATCAATATGCCATGCAAGTACAAGTAAAAAAGCAGTGATACTCACATAAGCTCTTTATTGAAATTTCAAATTATTTACTGAAATATTTGAAAACACAATGATACATTTGCTAAGTGACTAAAAAGGATGCTGTAAAAGTAAAAATTGGTAAGGCTGCTATACAATGCTTTGCACGATATGGTTTAGAAAAAACTACCTTGGATGATATTGCCAAATCAGTTGGACTTAATAAGGCAAGTCTTTATTATTATTATAAAAATAAGGAGGACATTTTTTTAGAAGTGGCTATTGCCGAAGGCCAACAATTTATTAATGCCTTACAAGAAAAAACAATAAACAAAAAAGGTGTTGAAAATCGTATTCAGTATTACTTACAAGAGCGCATGCAATATTATTTGCTGGTACTCAATCGAAACAAAATAACGGCAGATAAACTGTACAAAATTCTACCTCAATTTTTTGAATTGTATGATGAGGTGATGCAGCAGGAAATAAGCTTCATTCAAAGTTTGTTACAAGTAGGTATAAAGCAAAAGGAAATAGCAAGAACAGATAGTTTGAAGCTGGCATCATCCATCATATTGGTGAGTGATGCAGTAAAGCATAGCATAGAGCAGCAAGCCCTGCTCAAAAATGAAGATATCGACAATTCATCCAAAGGTTTTGACCAGATTAAATTTTTACTGCAACTTATTTTTAAAGGATTAAAAAATAACAGCAATAATGGACAATAATATGCAGGAATCCTTAGTAGCTATGCGTAGTTTCTTTGAATCAGGACAAACAAAAACTTTTGCCTATCGCAAAGCGCAACTCACCTTGCTGCGCAATGCTATTTTGGAATACGAAAATGAAATTTATGAAGCACTTTATACAGACCTTGGTAAACCTAAAGAGGAAACTTGGGTTACGGAAACAGGAATGGTACTTAATGAAATCAATCATGCTATAAGTAATCTCCAAAAATGGATGAAACCCCAGCGTACAGGCACTAATTTGGTAAACTTACCATCAAGCAGTTATACCATAGCAGAACCACTTGGGGTAGTACTAATTATCGGTCCTTGGAATTATCCTTTTCAATTACTATTTAATCCATTGGTGGGAGCCATTGCCTCAGGCAACTGTACTGTATTAAAGCCCAGTGAATTTGCTCCTGCCACTGCCGCAATTATGGAGAAAATAATTACAAAAAACTTTGCTCCGCAATATATTTTATATACAAAAGGAGATGGTGCCGTAGTGCTACCACCCATCATGAAGCAGTTTAGGTTTGATCATATTTTTTATACCGGTAGTACAGCTGTGGGAAAAATAATTTATCAAATGGCAGCAGAGCGTCTCGTACCGGTTACTTTGGAATTGGGCGGCAAAAGCCCTTGTGTAGTGGCTGCTGATGCCAACATAAAAGTTGCTGCAAAAAGAATTGCCATTGCTAAGTTTAGCAATTGTGGTCAAATGTGTGTCACACCAGACTATTTATTGGTGCATGAATCAATTAAGGAAAAATTTATTCAAGTTTTAGTACAAACAATTGAATCATTTTTTTCTGCAAATGCATCAACTAATAAGGGGTATGGTAGAATGATAAATGAAAGACAATTCGAAAGAGTTATTAAATATTTAGAGCAAGGTAAGATTATATATGGTGGAAAAAATGATAAGACCAGCTTATACATTCAGCCTACATTATTAGGTGGGGTGTCATTGGGCGCACCAGTTATGATGGAAGAAATCTTTGGGCCTATTTTGCCCATATTAACCTATTCAACAAATGACGAGGCTTTGAATATTGTAAATAGAAACCCCAATCCACTTGCATTTTATATTTATAGTGAATCCAAATCAGAACAAGAATATTGGATGAACACGGTAGCTTTTGGAGGCGGTTGTATCAATAATTCAAGCTGGCATTTAACCAATCATAATCTTCCGTTTGGAGGCAGAGGTTTTAGTGGCACAGGAAAGTATCATGGCAAGTATTCCTTCGAAACATTTAGTCATATAAAAGCCATTATGAAAACTCCAACTTGGTTTGATCCAGCTATCAAATATCCACCATTTGAAGGCAAGCTGGGCTTGTTTAAAAAGATAATGTAGTGGGTGGTTGCATGTAATTGAGGTAATGCATATTAAAACCTCATGTAATGTCTTTCAAAACCTGCTCATTAAAATCAATAATTAATAAAAGAATAGCCCTACCATTTATGCAATAAATAGTAAATTGACTGTGCTTTCTGCGGAATTTATTGTACTGAGGCTTAATGTGCTAACTCCACTCTTCATTTTGTGGTGCTTCTTCCTGTCCTTTGTATGCTCTCTTGCTGACAATTACACCCAGCTCATATAAACCCATTAAAGGTATAAAAACAATTGCCTGGCTGATCCAATCCGGGCTTGGAGTAATGATAGCTGCCATAACTAGAATAATGACAGCTGCATATTTTCGATTTCTTTTTAAATAGGATGGCGTTATGATGCCGATACGTGTAAGGGTATATGCCAATACGGGAAGCTCGAAAGCAATGCCACATCCTAAAATGATATTTGTGATATTGTCTAAATAATCATTGATGGTAGGCCTAGTGTCCACAATGTTTAAACCACTAATTTGAAAAGTCGCTAAAAAATTGAAAGTAAAAGGACCAAGTATAAAATATCCAAAAGCGGAACCCGCAAAAAAGAAGAAGGACACCCAGAAAATGATGAAACGAGTATTTTTTAATTCTTTTGGTTTTAATGCAGGTTTTACAAACTTCCAAAATTCCCAGCAGATGTATGGAAATGCACCAATCAGCCCTCCAATAAATGCAACAGTAAAGCTCCCTAAAAACTGGCCACCAAATGTAGTAGTTTGCATATTAATACTTACTGGGGGAAGGCAAAGTGCTTCACCAAGATGAAGTTTATGGCTTAGATTGCAAAGAAAAGAATAGCTAACAAAATCAGGATTTATAGGCCCTGCAATGATATTATCGAATACCCACTGAATATTAATGAAAATGATAACAGCCAGAATAAGGATTGCTATTAGGCTTCTAACAATATGCCACCTTAGCTCTTCCAGATGATCAACAAAGCTCATCTCAGCTTTATTATTTTTCCTATTAAATATGCTTGTTGACATTGGCCCGCAAAAGTAGGGAAATGAATATTTTATTTTAGATTGCTTCCCATGTAATTGTTTTTTCTACACTTAATGAGAAGAGTTAATCACTGGTAGTTAAATGACAGTAAAAATTGAATATCGCTTTAAAATCTTTTGTCTAATTTAGTTCTGCCACTTCCGCATTTGAAGCAATTTCTTCTTCTCTATTGTCATTCCATTCCACAATAAAATTATTACGCCCTTCTCCACTGAGAATGCTCATAAATCTTTGTTGTACTAACTCAAGTAATGATAAAAATAGAAATATGGCGTGTATGCGGTTGTCGCAGGATTCAAAAATTTTCTCAAAAGCTACATGATGATTTTGTTGGACTGTGGAGAGCATCATTTCTCTGCTTTGCTCCATAGTGTAGTTGTATCTTACCACAGTGTGCACCGGTTTATTATTTCGGTCATGTACCCGCTGCATCACTTTTTCGAAGGACTTCATCAGTTTGAATAGTGTTACAGTTTGTATTTCAGTACCTTCCGCTGCAGCTTCACCTACTTCCAACATTTCCCTTTGCAGGTTGCCCCGTTTTACCATCAGCATACGGAGTGCTTCCATTTCAGCCAATTGCTGACTGGCTTCTTTAAAGCGTTTGTACTCCATTATCTTATCTACCAATTCCTGACGTGGATCTATTTCATTGCCTTGTGCATCTAACTCTTTTCTTGGCAGTAGCATCTTCGCTTTTATCCGCATAAGCGTACTCACAAATAGAATAAATTCACTGCTCAATTCTATATTGAGTTTTTCCTGCTGATGGATATAAGTAAGAAAATCTTTTGTAATTTGGTTGATGGGGATATTGTAAATATCTAGCTCATCCCGCTCAATAAAAAACAATAACAAGTCAAAAGGGCCTTCAAACTGTGCTAACTTTATTTGGTAAGAAACATGATTCACAATAAACTATTAAAGTACAAAAATAAAAAATACCGACACAATGAAGTATCGGTATGCTTTGAATGTTGAAAGATTGGGAATATTATTTTTTTAATGAATCCCTAATCTCCATAAGTAGCTTGTCTGTACTTGAAGGTTCTGGTGGAGCAGCCGGGGCTTCTTCTTGCTTTTTCTTCATTTTATTGATAGCTTTTATTACTAAAAACACAGCAAAAGCTACAATAATAAAATCAATCAACACCGTAAGGAAAACACCATATTTTATTGATACTTCCGCTACTGCTGCTGTTACCACATTGCCTGTGGCATCTTTTACTTCCGGTACGGCATCTTTTAGTTTGATGACCATATCATCAAAATTTACACCACCTGTAAGCATACTTACTAATGGCATAACCATTCCCTCCACGAAAGCTGTAACAATTTTTCCGAAAGCAGCACCCATTACAAATGCAACTGCTGTATCTACAAGGTTTCCCTTTACAGCAAACTCTTTGAATTCTTTAATAAAGCCCATATTAATTTGATTTAGGCTGCTAATAAAGGAATCTAATAGAAGATGAGCAAAATTTCGGTGAATTAATTTTCCTGCCCAGCGAACAATTCTTCCAGTTAAGTATTATTGAAACTTCCTGAATATTTGTTTATCAGTACTTTGTACATATTAATTACCATGCAAAATATCATGAAACTAAAATCACTTTCCTTTTTATCTACAGCTATATGTGCTGTACTCATTTTCCAAAGCTATAGTTCAGGCCCGGCCAGAGACAACAATACTACAGTAACGGGTGCGCCATTCAATAGCAACCAAACTTGCTCCAGATGCCACAGTGGTGGCAGTTTTGGGGGCAGTATCAAAACAGAATTGTTAGATGCTGGAAACAATGCAGTAAGTGCTTATATGCCCGGAGCAAACTATATATTTCGCATTACAATGAGCAAAACAACAGGTACTCCAAAATATGGGTTTCAAACAACTGCTGCGCTTTCTTCTAACTCCACAAACCTTAATAATTGGGGAGCATTGCCAGCCAACACTCACAATGAATTAGTGAGTAATAGAAATTATATAGAGCATAGCAATAAATTAAGCTCTGGAATTATCGATATACCGTGGTCAGCTCCTGCAAAGGGTGCTGGCAGTGTTACCTTTTGGACAGCGGGCAATATTGTGAATGGTACGGGTAGCACCAGTGGAGACCAACCTGTAAGTACCAATTTGGTTATTCAAGAAGATCAACTTGTACCTGTAACCATCAAATATTTTAAAGGCAGCATCGTTAATGGTGATGCATTGTTAGAATGGGCCACAGCTCAAGAAGTGAATAACAAAGAATTTATCATTGAAAAGAGCTTTGACAGCAGACTCTTCTCTCAAGTGGCCACTATACCTGCCAGCAAAAGTGGTATCTATAGTTGGAGTGATTATGCATTTAATGATGATGCATTTTATCGCCTCACTCAAGTGGATCTGGATGGTAGAAAAAATGTGTATAGCATTATAGAAGTAAAAACGGTAAAAGCTGCTTACTCCATTGGGCTGAAAGTACATGCGGGGAATAGCTTTATTATGTTTAATAACAGTAAAGCCCAGCAGGCCATTGAAATAAAAGTGTATGATATGTCGGGTAAAATAATTCATACACAAAAAACAACAGCATCTGAAGGTAGCAATATGTATGCGCTTCCGGTTAAGGTAAACGGGGTTTATATCATTGCTATACAAACGCAGGATGGCATAAGAACAACAAGTAAAGTAAGGGTTGTGAGATAATTGGGTTTCATTTTTTTGTAACCGCTTCCTATGGGAGGCGGTTTTTTTATTGTAGCATACTAAGTTTTGGGTAATGGTTGATGGCAGATGAAGATTAGATTTATCAGGTAACAGATTGAAGGAAACTTCAATAATGATATGCACAACATGTATAATAATTATTCAAGTCAAAGTTTTGCATGTTAAGTCAAATATTCTTTAATGTAATACAGCTATCTCCGTTTTCATCATTGCCCGAAGGGCGAAAAATGCCTCTTTCTTTCATACAAATCTGGAATAGCGATTTGTTGGATAATGGCACTCTAAGGAATATATTTTATTGTGTTGCACTTGTATGTTGCATAAATGGCTAATGAAAAGAGCCACAACATTTACGTGTTGTGGCTCTTTTAAGTATAGTGGAATCTATGCTTTTATAGACCCGTATTTTATTCTATAATGAGCTGCTGAGTAAAAGCACCTTGCTCTGTATGACAGCGAATAAAATAAGTGCCTGATTTTATTTGGCCTAATAATACTGTTTGTACATTATTGCCGATAGATACTGGTACGGATTTTTCAAGAAAAACCCTACCTTGTACATCCATTATTTGTACAGGCATATTGCCTGCAATGGTAGCATTCCATTTCAATACAATTTTGTCTTTTGCAGGATTTGGAGATACCTCAAATGGCTGAGCAATATCTACTGCTTTACTATATTCTTCACTTGTAACAGTAGAAGATATTGGAGCCGAGCTATTGACTTGGAAGTGTACAATATTTGTTTTTAAAGCATTGGTAGGATTGTAATTTGAAGTAAACCAAAAACTACCATCTGTAGGATCAGTCAGCATGCCATTATAATCTCCATAACGATTCGATGCTGTTTTAGGCTTAGTACCTGCCTGTACAATTGTTTCAGCTGCGGTCATAGTGCCGGCTGCATCTCCTTTCTTTCTGGCGGTAACTCGGATGCCGGGGAATAAAGTACTTCCTGATACATTATAACCCATAGCTATAGTGCCAGCACCATTTATGGAAATACTTCCCATCCACCTGTGTGTATTATCATTTGGAGCATAAGTGCCTTGCTGAAAGATACTCCAATCGCCAGTGGTACGGCGAAGCTCATACCAGCGCATACCAGCTACATTATTGTTATTTCCATCTACCATATAATTACAAACTATTGATTCATAATTTGCAAATTTTCTATACTGTGCTTTGTCATATATGATGGAACCAATAGCATCTAATTTTATTCTTGTATTGTCCTGCGGTATGCATGTACCAGAATTAAAATCATTACAAATTTTTGAATCAAATGCACTTGTATTGAGCTTGAGTGGACCCGACATGGTAGATAGGGAACTGTTTGTCCAATTGATATCCATTGTGTAAAGTTCTAATGCATCTACATCTGTTGTGGAGCTGGTCCAGGCTGCATCGAATAAACGCATAATGATGGGTTTGCTATTTGCAGGAGGAAGATTAGAACCTGTGGCAAACACTGGGCTGCAAGCCTGTACACCACCACCGGGAAAATCTGCTAATGTAAATCTTTGTGCTGTTCTTGCCGCCGCTCCAGTGAGCATATTTGCTCTATCTACTGCATATACATAAGGGCCACTTGCATTAGTGGTTATAAAATAAGAATCGCCCCATACAGAGAGCTTTGGATAGTCAGGAAAATCTGAAGCAAATGAACCTCCTGTAAGTATGGTATAAACATAATACTGTCCTGCCGGATCATTTGTTTTTGATACACATACAGTAATGTCTCCACCATTAATTGATTTTATCACTAATAATACATACCTGTCTGCCTGGTAGTCATAGATAATGTTGGGATCACCGGCGTTTGCAGTGCCTGCTATGGTGGACACTTTTGTATTTAAAATAACTGCACCTGTGCTTTTATTATAAATCCTCATTGCTGTACCGCTACCATTTACCATTTGTACTACATGGGATGGGCCTACGGCCAATGTATTGTCGCTTGGGTCAGCACCTGGTACAAGGCCTTGCCAATTGCTCAATATCTGAACTGATGAAGCAGCTATACCGGCCTTTGAAAAATAATTAGATTGTAATGCCTGATCTTTTCCATTAGGTAATGGATCATTGTCATAATACGTCATCCCTTTGCGAATAAATTCATTTTCGGGGGCTTTTTGATTTGCCGTATTTGTTTTCTCGTCAAGCTGTGGCAGTGTGCTAATTGCTTTTGAGGTTCCTTCGAAAACGACTTTGACAGCTGAACTCGGATGAATGGATTTCTGCTGTGCATGTACTGGGCCATTGGCCCATAATAGACCAAACACGATAGTGCTTTTGATTAGAATCTGTTTCATTGTGCATTTTTAATTTAGGTAGCTAATATCTTAACAATAATTTATTAGCCCAAAAAATATTGAATAAATGACATTAATTTGAATATACATAGTCATCCCTTAGAAAGTACTTTTTATTTTTTGGACATAAAATTGCCAATAAATATTTTACAAAAAAAATGTATATAAGTTGCCAACTATAATATGCCTCTTTCTTCCAGAGGTTCATGAATCGTTTAAAATTAAAAGCAGCAGATGCAAGTATAATATTAATAGCATCGCCAGTTATACTTTTTAATAAATTTCTACTCATTCTATGATCAGCTTTTAGATGCCCAATAATAGGCTCTATAACTGCTCGTTGGCTGTGTTTTTGTCGTTGTTCTTTGCTAATATTTGGATTGGGTTTGGGGGTATAAATTTTGGTTTGCTCATGTGTTGCTTTGCCCACATAACCTCTGTCTGCAAATACTTATTTCGGTGTAATTGCAGTTAATTCTTTTACCTGTTCTAAAGCAGCTACAATAGTTTTTGAATCGTGTATAGTTTCTGTAAAATTTAATGCTCCAACTATTACACCTGTTTGCTGACAAACTGCAACAGATGCTTTGCTACCAAACTTAAATTTCTTATGCTCTTTGCCTTTGGCATAACATTTTACTTCTGACTCGGGCAAACTATAAACATTATTGGGTATATTCTTTACTTATGCTAATATTTTTTGGTATAATTCAATATCACCTCCATACGCTAAAACCTGCAAGGGGTTTAACTTTCGCTCTAAGTTCCTTAACAATCTTCTTGCTATTGTTTTTACTCTTTTGTTGGCTTTCTTGGCTATTTTATACCCATTTTTTCTCATCTTAAATCTTTGCAATTGGCTTAATTTCTTTAGCGCTTTATTATAAGTTTGATGCAAAATAACTCCTGCATTTTCTGCAATAGCAATACAGTTTTTGATTATCTTTAATACAACTTATCATCTGTTGGATAGGTAATATTTTTCTCTTGAACTGTCGTATCTAAGCTAATCGTTTCTCCAAAGTTATCATCATCTTTTGTTCTATTAAGTTGAATGCTTTCTTTTAAAATAGGGGTCATTCCTTCTTCGCCAACTCGTTTTCTAAATGCCACTAAATCTGTTGACCTACATGGTGCAGATGGGCGATAAAATTATCCTCCTCCAAAATACTGACAATACACATTTTGTTCAGGTCATTTTTATTTTTTATTGGTGTTCACGAATGCAAGCATTTCACTCCACTGTTCTACTAAATTCTCATTGCTTAAATTACGAATATGTTTTAGTATTATTAGCGATACCATTAACCTAATTGGCTTAGAAGGTGCTCCAATTTTCTCACTATAATATTTGGAAAAAGCTTCTTCAAAAAGTTGCCAATTAATCCGATTGGTTAAAATGTATAGAGGGTGTTTTTGATCTAATTGATCCCTCAAACTATTGAACATTCATAGCTGATTACTGTGTTTTTGTTTGCCAAGCATGCAACAAAACTTACAGTTTTTTGGCATAATAATTCATTTCCTGTACGTTTTTTATTAAGGAATATTACGATAAGATTAATAGGTTGTACTGTTATGTAATTTTTAACCCAACTTGCAGCTATGTAGGCGCAAACATAGTGTTAGCGTGGGGTGTGTGTTTTTGAAGTGGCGGTTTGTGTACTACAAATTTAATTTTCTTGTAGGGTTTGGATGCTGTGATTTTCAGGGCTCGTTGTATTTTTATCAGATCATCTGTTGGTTCTGTGCATCTTTTTATCTGAATGAGTTTGTCAAGACTATTTTGGGCTGTTGTGATGACAGATTTTTGGGTGGATGCTTTTCGTTTTATTTCTGTCCAGTCGTCTTTGATACCTGATTGTTTGAGTTGATACCTGATGGTGTTTACTAACCAATAAGCAAGTATGCCCAGGTGCAGATGAGCCAATGTTGACTCGTCTTTTTGATGGTAGACAGGGCGCAGGTCCAGGTCTGTTTTTAGTGTTCTGAATACAGATTCTATTTCTCTGATGGTATTGTATATCATCCACTCTAACCCTTCTTCGGTATCTTGTATGTTGGTTCTTAAAAAGTAAACACCTTCTTTACCGCTGGCCTCCTGTGCCTTCTGTATATCTTTATGCCAGTACATGTTTTGCACGGTGTTAGTATTTTCATCTATGTCCAGCATAATATGGTAGAGGTGATGTACGGAAGGATATCTTTGTTTTGCCCGGCCTATTCGTTGCTGTACTTTATCTGCTTTTTTTATTCCTCTGGGTTTTGAGAGACTGCATTGAATAAGTGTCAGTTGCTGCTCATAGCCTTGCTGATGCCGGTTGCTGATGCCCTGTTCTTTATGCCTTTTGCCGGGGCTCTCTACTTTTAAAAAACGGTCGGTATATTTTTGGGTGGCTATCAATGACAGGCGAATTATTTTTTTTGTTTTTGTAACTAAATAAGTTTCTTTTCCTGCTATTACGGGCTGATAATCTTTCATTTTTTTTCTGCTTACCACTACATACTTGTAACCGCTTTGAGATAATATAGTCAGATTGTCTTCGGTAGCAATACCTGCATCCATTACTACTATCGGCTTGTTTGCCGGGATGGTGGTTTGGCCAAGGGTTTTTAAAAGTGTTGTTATATCTGATGAATCGGCATAATTACCTTCGTGAACGGCGGAGTATTTAATAAAGCCTTCTATATTGATGACCATGGCCAATACAACTAATTTGGCATCGTTGCGTTTTTCTTTGCTGCGTCCGTACTGAGCTAACCGACTGCTTTTTTTGCTGCCTTCAAAATAAGTGTTGGTGAGGTCATAAAGGATTATCCTGTCCTGCAGATCAAAGAGTTCGTTGGTGGTAGTGCTTAAATGTTTTTCGATGGTGGTTTTGTGTTTATACAAATCCAAGGCACTTTGATATAGTTTGTCTTTTGTGATTTTATTTACATCAAAACCGGTGATATCACAAATGGCAGAATTGTCTTTTATCCATTTACTGGTGGCCAGTTCTGAGCCGGGATAAACGGCCCGGCTGATGACCTGTGTCATGGCTAACTGTATCCTGGCTTCGCTCCAGCCCACAGATGCAAAAAGTTCCGTAAGCCGTAGTTGATTCCAGGTGTGAACACATATCCATTCAGTGCCTGCTTCCCTGGCTTCCTTATGCTTGATGGTGTCCGCTTTTACCAAACGATGTTGCTCTGCCATCGCTTTGCGGTCAATGGCTTTTCGGGCAATCATTTCATTCCAAAACTGATTTACCCATGCCAGCACCTGCTCATCGGTTTGCGCAAACAGTGTTAATTCATTTTTGTAGCGCTCATTTAAACATTGCACCACCTTTTCTTTTTGCGTTGTTGTGGCTTCTGGCCAAAACCCGATATTCAAAAGTAACCGATGACAAACCCGGTCATCTTCGTTGCGATAGCTTTCTACCAAACGGTAGTAAGGTGCAATGCCGTTTACGGAAGGATTATGTCTGAATGTGGTTTTTAAAAACATGCACGGCAAAGCTAATCATCACCTCACACCTGCGAACACCCCCCTGTGTACTACAAACCAACTCGCCAAAATAAAAACCCTTTGACAGCAAGGGTTTCAGTATCTTCTAACCACCAAAAATTGATGAAAAAACACTCAAATTGATGAAAAATAATTGTAGAAGCTGCAAGTTGGGTTAAGGGACGACTACATATTTAAAAAGCCACAACAGTAATGTCATGGCTTTTAGATGTATGATTCATAATTTTCAACAAAACTGTGGATATTATTCCACAATAAATTGCTGAGTATAAACGCCTTGGTCTGTATGGCAACGAATAAAATAAGTGCCTGGCTTTATCTGGTCCAAGAGGATGGTTTGGAGGTTATTGCCAACGGCTACCGGCAATAATTTTTCAATCCACACATGCCCCTTAAAGTCCAGAATTTGTACAGGCATATTTTGAGTTGAAGCCGATGTCCATTTTAATACTATCCTATCTATTGCTGGATTTGGAGAAATTTGGAATGATGCCATGATGTTATCAGATATGGCAATCTTTGTATTTACTTGCCCATTGCTGATGGGTACTGATGCATTTACTTTAAAGTGAACAATGTTTGTCCTTACTGTACTTGAAGGATTGTAATTTGATGAAAACCAAAAACTACCATCAGTTGGGTCTTCTAACATGGCATTATAATCACCATATCTATTTGAAGATGTTTTGGCAGCAGTACCTGCTTGTACAATTGTTTCAGTGGCGGTCATGGTACCTGCAGCATCATTTTTGTTTCTTGCTGTAACGCGAATGCCCGGAAATAAAGTATTGCCGGATGTATTGTATCCCATAGCAATGGTGCCTGATGCATTTATGGCTATACTGCCTAACCAACGATGTGCATTGTCATTTGGTGCATATGTGCCTTGTTGAAAAACAGACCAATTGCCTCCGCTTCTCCTTAACTCATACCACCGCAAACCTGCTACATCATTGTTATTCCCATCTACCATATAAGTACAAACGATGGATTCATAAGAACCAAAATTTCTGTATTGAGCTTTATCATAAACAATAGCACCAAGTGCATCTAAACGACGATTGGTATTTTGCTGAGGAATACAACTGCCGGAATTGAAATCGTTGCAAACTTTACTATCAAAAGCATTAACTGAAATTTTGTTAGGGCCAGATATTGTAGAGAGTGCACTATTGCTCCAATTAATATTCATTTCATAAAATTCAAGTACATCAATATCTGTTGTTGTACTCGTCCAAGCTGCATCAAATAAACGCATAATGATTGGTTTACTATTTGCCGGAGGCAATGCAGTACCAGTAGCAAATACGGGACTACAAGCCTGCACACCCCCACCCGGGAAGTCTGATAACTTAAATCGTTGTGAACTACGTGCAGTAGCACCAATGAGCATATTTGACCTGTCTAAAGCATAAATATATGGACCAGCAGCATTGGTAGTTATAAAGTAAGAATCACCCCAAACAGAAAGCTTTGGAAAGTCTGGAAAATCTCTTCCAAACAAACCACCGGTTTTTAAGTTGTATATATAATATTGGCCGGCGGGGTTATTCGTTTTTGAAACACAGACAGTAAGATCTCCAAAGAATATGGAATTAATTACAAGCAGTATATATCTGTCTGCCTGATAATCATATATGATATTTGGATCACCAATATTTCCTTTTCCTGCAATTGCCGATACACTTGTGTTTGCTAATATACTACCATTTGATTTGTTATAAACACGGATTGGCGTGCCAGAACCATTTACTAATTGTACCACATGAGATGGTCCAACAGACATTGTATTATCACTTGGATCAGCACCTGGATCTATGCCCTGCCAGTTGCTTAATATTTGTACAGACGATGCTGCTGAAGAAAACTGATAATTGGTTTGTAATGCAGGATCTTTCCCATTGGGCAATGGATCATTATCAAAGTATTTCATCCCTTTGCGAATGGATTCGTTTTCAGGAGCCACTTGTTTTTTGGTGCTTGTTTTCTCCTCAAATTGAGATAAGGTTCTTATTGGTTTTGATACACCTTCAAAAATGACTTTTATTTCTGAACTCAGATGAATGGATTTCTGCTGAGCATTTACTGAGCCTGTGGCCCATAATAGACCAAACATGATTGTGCTTTTGACTAGAATTTTTTTCATTGTGCAATCTTTAATTTAGGCAGCTAATATCTTCCATATTATTTGTATGAAAAAAAATATTAAATAAATGGTGATATTCCGTTGGGATAAAGAGAGCTTGTCAAAATACATATGCAATTGCCAAAAAAATTACGACAGTATATTACCCTCTACCATGAGGTGGATATTATTCCACAATAAATTCTTGTGTATGAGCGTATTTGTCTGTTTGGTAAAGCATAATATTTGAGTTATAAATTGTATGCATTTTAGTTGCATCTAAATAAATCTTTACCTGATAGTTTGCCGCAATATATACATTTAAAAGACCTCTCCATGTGTGCGCTTAATGACTGCTTGTGCAATAAAATCAATGTTTTTCATTCCATAGAAAAGCAGTTGTAAATTAAAATTATTTTCTGAAAGTTTTTGTATGATTCTGCCTGATTTCATTCTGCTATTAAATTTGTGCTGCCATGCTTTTGTATAGGTAGCTTCCATTTCTTGCCTACTTATTTTCTGGGATAAAAATTCTTGTATAAACTTAAAAGCAAGCATACTGCCATGCAATGCCATACTCATGCCATTGCCGCAAAGCGGTGTTATTAGTCCAGCAGCATCCCCACAACGTATAATATGATTTTCTATAGGATGACGTGGAGCAAAATTTACCTGTGCAATTGTTAGTGGCTGCTCATATAAAAAAGTAGCTTGTGTAAAAATTTCTTTCAAATATGGGTTTGCATAAAGTTCTTTTGACTCTAATGTTTTTATTTGATTGCCAGAGTTTTGCAGACTTTGCGCCGTAGTAAGATAGCATAAACATGACTTGCCATCTTCGATAGCTGAAATGCCACAATAGCCTTGTTTAAAATGATGTAATGCAATCAAATCTTTTGGTGTATTATACTCAATATGGTATTTTACACCTACATAATTTTTATTCCAGAATGAGGTTGATTTCAATGCATTCTGCTTCCACTTTATGTCCAAATTACTTCTCTTTCCATAACTGCCTGTAACAATAATGGACTGAAAAATTTTATCGCCGGCCATCACGGAAAATCTATCTGCTTGAAATAAAACATCAGTTACTTTTAAACCTGTTATTATTTCTGCACCGCAGTTTAAAGCCTCTTTATATAAAATATGATCTAATGTATATCTACTGATACCAAAGCCTCCCAAATCAAGCTTTGTTTCAAGACTTCGCCCATTGGGCAGGCTCAACATAAATCTATTAATAACAGGTAGCTTCAAGGCTTTTGTATCAAGACCAATACTTTCTAAAAATGGAAGACTTTCATTGCTGATATACTCACCACAAACTTTATGGAAAGGATAATTTTCCTTTTCTATGAGTAGTACTTTATAATTTTTTCTTGCAGCCAATATTGCTTGAGAAAGACCTGCAAGTCCCCCACCAATTATTATAATATCAAATTGAGATTCAAGCATCTTTTTTCAGAGTGATTAAATACCGAAATGCCCATTTCCATTCAATTGTAGCCTGCGGCAATCCGCCAGTGTGCAGGATCTGCTGCCATTCATTTTTTCTTAGTGCACGTGCTACACTTAGTGGGGCATCATGTTTAAGCAAATATGATTTTGAAAATAATTGGGCAATGAGTTTTATAGAGTAATATGCTAAAGGATGTCTTTGCAAATCGTTTATAAAAAATCCTAAAGCAGCATGTTCTTGCATCCATTGAACTTGTGCTACTAAAGCTTCATCTGAAAAATGATGACAAAATAAACTGGAGAAAATGATATCCGGTTTTTGGGGAAATTGAACAGACTGATAATCGCTGGTTATAAATGATGCATGCTCCCATTGTTTTGCTTGAGCCGCTTCAATGCAGGTGGACTTAATATCAATACCAATCAAAAATGCGTTGATATTTTTTGAGGTACAATAATTTTGTATGACCTGTAAATTATTGCCATCTCCACATCCTATTTCAGCAATGCAAACACTTCTGTTTGTGGGCAATAATTTTTGTAATCCTTTGAGCGTAATTTGATGGCCACCTAACCAAGTATTGATGGTATTGATCTCTGCCATATTCCTGCGAATGTCTTCAAAAGGAATATCGTCACCATCCAATAATTCTAATTGATTGGATCGTTCTTGCCAGTTCATTCTTTTGTAATAAGGAATGATTCCATTGTAAGACCAGGGCCAAGTGCTACACCAAATATTTTAGCCTCTTCATCTTCTTTTAAACTATCCATGATTCTTTTGAGTACAAATACAACTGATGGCGATGACATGTTTCCATACTCCGACAAAATAGACCGGGCAAATTGCATATTCTCATTGGTGAGATGGAGCTGATCCTGAAAGGCATTTAATATTCTTTTTCCTCCGGGATGTAAAGCATAATGTGTTATCTCTTCTTGAGCAATTCCATAATAGTTCAATGCATGACCTGCAAGACTTGTAATGTCTTCGCTTAATATTTCAGGAACATAGCTGCTGAGTGTTATTCTAAACCCTTGACTACTTAATTCCCATGCCATATCTTTTTTGCCGCGATACACAATTCTGCTGTAGAAATCTTTTAACTGCAAACCTTGCTTGCCTTTCATTGTATTTGATATCAATAACACAGCACAACCATCTGCAAAAAGTAGTGCACTACTGGCTAAGTCTGGTGTGAATTCTTTTTGAAAATGCAAGGAGCAAAATTCTGTGAGTACGATCAGCACATTCGCTGGTCTTTTGCTGCTTTCACATATTTGCTGGGCCTGCTTCATGGCATGCACTGCCGCATAGCAACCCATAAAATTTACCGAAGTTCGATAGAGGTCTTCCCGTAAGTTCATGGCTTCCGCTATGTGCAAGTCTAAGCCCGGGGCACTCATGCCGGTGCAACTAACGGTAATTAAGTGAGTGATGTCATCGGGAGCTGCTACACCATCTAAGCAACCTTCAATCGTTTTTAAGGAAAGTGGTAAAGCTTCCCTACTATATATGGCCATTCGCTCCTCCATAGAAGGAAATGGTTCTTCAATATCTTTTGGAATAAATTCCCAGTTTTCCGGACGTGGCACACCATAGTCCTGTACTATAGTATGTCTTTTGCTTATGTCGCTTAAGCGATATTGAAAAGAAAGTTTTCTGCCATCTTCAGGGCTTAGGTTGTACAACCTCAACATGAATGGTATTAAATCTTTCTGATTAAAACTGTAATCCGGCACACCGGTATTTATGGAAACTAAATTTGTCATAGTGCAAATAATAATATGATTAGGAAAGCTGTGTTTGTGCAAACTGATGCCAACATATTCATGCGCATCGTATGCGAAAAATCTGCTGCTCTTTCATTGGCCTGTACTTCCTTTAACCATCGGTAAAAATAAAATAATACAGGCATCATGCACAATAACATAACGAAAAATGCAGACAACCTGTTTTGTTGATTAAAAAAAAAGAAAAGAATAGGCATTGATACTGCGTTAATAAAGATGCAAAAATAAAAGGTTCTTTTTATACCGAGCAACATGCTTAAGGTCTGAACCCGATCTGCTTTATCCTGGGCATGCTGATAAATCTGTGTCATAGGATAAAATCCCCCTATCAAAAGGCTAGCGGCTATCATACCGAGCAAAGGCATATGATTAGTGCCAGCCGCTGCATGCCAATTCATAAAAAATATCAATGCACCCTGATTGCATACAACAGTGAGGTAACCCAAAATTGGATATTGTTTTAATCTTACGCCTCTGTAGCTATATAAACGGGAACATATTATGTAGAAAAAATAACAGGCAGCATAAAGTGGAGAAATGAATAAACCCAATACTACACCAATCAAATCCATCACAACGCTTACGATAAATAGTTGACGAGAAGGAAGAGGTGGATTTTCTATTCCTCCAATACTTTCGGTATCTCTATCCATATAACTGTTATAGCCATTGCTGGATGGATATAACAATACATGAATGAGTAAAAATGAAAGAAGCACTTTTGGAAATGATGCCCATTGTACACTACTTAATGCAAATAAACTTACTGGCATTAAGAAAAATGAAAATGGAAATCTCAATAATTTTAGGGTTGATGATTGTATCATACTATTCTGCCATTGCAGCTTTTATAACAGGATCGTATTGATTCATCACTTCATAATATCCTTCTGTTCTCCATATTTGACGGGCCATCAACGCCTTAATTTGTTTTTTCAACTGTTGTTGAGATGTAGCAGGTATATTAGCTATTGCTACAGAATCATTTGTGGCGTAGGTAACAAATTGCTTCCATACCAAATCATCAACCGTATATTTTTGATTAAAATCCTCCGCAGAGGTATATATAGAAAACTGTTTTTTATTTTTTACATATTGATTATACACGAAATTACTAATCGTATTTCTAGCAAAAAGATAACTTAATCCACCCGAACCATCTGTGGTATCCAATGGAATAAAAACATCTGGCGTAATGCCACCACCACCATATACTTTATGACCCCCGGGAGTTGTAAATACAGGCCCCTTAGCAGTGGAAGTATCGCCATGCATCATCTCTCCATCATGATAGCGTCTATATATTTCATCTTCATAATCTGCCAATCCATCGCTGTAAGGCTTTTGAATATTTCTTCCAATGGGAGTATAGTAACGCTGCACTGTGAGGCGTAGTGCAGATCCATCCGTAAGTCTAAACTGCTGCTGTACTAAGCCTTTACCAAAACTCCTTCTACCAATGATGGTGCCTCTATCCCAATCCTGTACAGCACCAGCTAATATTTCGCTGGCACTGGCACTACCTTCATCTATTAAAATAATCAATTTACCTTCTTCAAAAAGTCCATCTCTTTTACTGCGATAGTCTGTCCTTTTTAGCTTAGCACCTTTGGTATATACAATGAGTTTATCACCACTTAAAAACTCATCAGCAATATTTACAGCCTGATCAAGTAGTCCTCCCGGATTGCCCCTTAAATCAACAATCAAACTGTTTATTTTTTTTGTCTGAAGCTTCTCCAAAGCTTGCATAAATTCAGGGTAGGTAGTTTCAGAAAAAGTATTGATACGAATATATCCTTTTTGCGGAGCAATAATATAGGCAGCATCTACACTTGGCACAGGTATTATGCCTCTTTCAACTTCTACCTGTAGTATTTTGCCTGCCCTAAGCAGAGATAATTTTACTTTACTCCCTGCTGGTCCTTTGAGTGTTTTACGAACAACATCTGCATCAATTTTTTCACCTGTAAAATTGAGTGTGTCATTTACTTTTATAATACGATCGCCGGTTTGTAATCCTGCTTTTGATGAAGGTCCATCCGGCATTACATTCAGCACATGTACAGTATCATTAAAAATTTGAAATTCAACGCCAATGCCTCTAAAATTTCCTTGCAAATCCTCGTTTACCTCTTCAAGGTCAGAGGCTGGAATAAAAATAGTGTGTGGGTCTAATTTTTGTAAAATAGAATTAATGGCGGCAGTGTCTAAGCTGTCCACATTTAGTTCATCAACATATCGGCTGCTTATCAGATTAATAATTTCTTCTAAACTTCCATTGGATTTATTTTTTATAAAAGAATCACTGCCTCCGGTGCGTTCTTTCAAATGGTATCCGGTAAACATACCCACTACCATTATGACCGCTAATAAAGTGGGCAGCCATAATTTTAATTTTGAATTTTCCTTACTCATACTTGCAAATCATGCTTAAAAAAGCAAATGAAAGGTATTTTTATCTTAAGTGGTGGAGTTGTGTTATGAGCAGGACTGTTAAGAAAGGTTTCATTTAGATATTGTACTAAGGACTTGCATTGTTATAAAAAAATTTATGAGGATCCGCAGAGAGATAAACAATGTCGTTCTTGAAAATTTGTGGATGCTGATAGCAGACATCAATTACACAATCTATACACCTGATTTTTGCCATATAAAATAAGCCCATAAATTGTACCTGCTCTACTTTGCCTTGTAGAGATGTTTGCCGATTATGAATGGTAAATGCATCTGGCCTTGCCAACACTTGTTTATCCTTTTTTGTACGAAGATTTACTGCTGCGCAGAATGCTGGAGTAAGTATAGAAAAAACTCCTGAAATGCCTGCTGCATAAGCATTTATAGGATGGCGATAAATGTGTTCCGGTGTGCCTGCTTGAATGATGGTGCCTTTGTCCATCAGTATTATTGTTTCGCAATGTGCCAACAAATCAGTACTGCAATGGGACACTAAAATATAGGACTGGGACAATTTATTTCTCACATCAAAAAGCATTTCTTCCAGTAGGTTTTTATGGATTGCGTCTGCATTGCTAAATGGCTCATCCAGTAAGAGTAGGGCAGGTTTTTTCATCAAAGCTATTGCTATGGCTACTCTTTGTTTTTCACCACCCGAAAGGTGGGCTGTGTTTCTTTGTAATAAATTGGTGACCCTGCATAATGCTGCTATATCAACCAAATGCGGCCCATCTAAGATGGCTGCCATTTCCAGTAATTCATATACTCTATAATGGCTTCTCAATTCAAATTGCTGACTGAGATAGATGATATTTCGGTGTCCTGGAATTAATTGTTCATCTGCTCCAATTACTTTTTTTCCTTTAAACAAAATATTGCCTGATGATGGTTGTAATAATCCGGCAATTGCTTTTAGTAAACTACTTTTGCCCGATCCATTTGCACCTGCAAGACCATAGTGAGCACCTGCCATCATTTCAAAGCTGATATCATCCAGAATTTGTTGCTGATTGTAGATTACAGACAAATGGTTTACCTGTAAAAATGTATGCATAGTATGCAAATGTATTTGGAATTTAATAGGAAGAATGAGGTTAAAAAAAAGAAATAGCATCATTCAAAATACATCACCATCTTTGTTATCAGTTTTACTATCAATATTTCTTTATGAAAAAAATCATACTCCTCACTTTTTGTATGTCTGCTGTCCAGTTGCTTAATGCTCAGGATTTATATACACTGAGAAAAAAAACCTCTTTTGAAATCGGCATTTCAAACAATGGAGCAAATGACATCCTCCTACAACCTGATGGTAAGCAGATAGTGGCAGGATATATTCAGGAAGGAGATATTTTTAAACCAACCTTGTTTCGCTATCTGCCAAATGGCAGTTTGGATCCTCAGTTTGGTATCAATGGTGTAGATAGTTTTAGTGTAAAAAAATTGGTACCTGCAGGTTATCAGTTCCTAACCCTGAAAGCATTGGCCTTGCAATCCTCCGGGAAAATATTGGTAGCGGGCACCACAGGCTTTTTTAATGGGTTTTCTGTGCCCAGCGATGCAGTTGTTTTGCGTTTTAATAGCAATGGCTCCGTGGATAGCAGCTTCGGTACAAACGGAAGGGTAATAACGAGTGTGGGCGGCACATCTTCCAATTCGTCTGATAAAATAAATGCAATTGCAATTCAATCAGATGGTAAAATTGTAATAACCGGGGAAACTTGGGATTTGATTCAACATCGGTTTCTGACCATACGCTACAGCAGCAATGGTATCATCGACAATAATTTTGGATTTGTCGGTATCGTTACCTCCACACCTGGCGCATTTGATGATGAAGCACAATCAGTAGTTGTACAGCCTGATGATAAAATTCTTATTGCCGGAGATAGTTATATAAACGATGGCAGCAGTTATAGAATTGGCATGATGCGTCTGCTGAGCAATGGCAACATTGATAATAGTTTTGGCACAAATGGATATAGCATTACAAACTTATCTTCCGGAGGAGATGGTGCTACAGATGCTGCTTTACAAACAGATGGCAAAATAGTAATCAGTGGATATGCATATAGTGTAAAACAAAATACAACAGATGCTATTTGTATGCGATATTTATCCAATGGAAAAATTGATAGCAGCTTCGCAATAAATGGTCGTTATAATTTGGATGTTGCTGGTGGGGAAGATAATTTTAAAAGCATTCAAGTACTTTCAGGAAATGGTATTGCTTTATGTGGCAATGGGAGCATAGGTGGAAACAGTGAGTTTTTGTCGGCTCGTTTGTTAGCAAATGGTTTATC
>ERZ650309.213-NODE-213-length-29075-cov-5.423811_pt1 | contig 29075 bp, 24 predicted proteins | sample MGYA00376245_ERZ650309 | MGnify/ENA primary metagenome ERZ650309 (study PRJEB26733, sample SAMN07839294) | wastewater metagenome | biome: urban; feature: wastewater treatment plant; material: waste water | place: USA: North Carolina | collected 2016-04-26 ...
CGAATGTGACTCCCAGGAAGTTATCGTCTAGCATCCGAACTCGCGCGCCAAGGCTCTCGAAAATTTCGGATGGCGGCTTAGGGCGACAGGTGTCATGGCTTGCAACGTGTTCCAAAAGAAAGGTTTTGACAAGAGGTACACGGATGCGCCGTTGGTTGAGACCTTCCTTTCCTTCTTCAGATATTCCATTGAAGAAGCGATAGACGTCAAAACGATCCTTGGGATTGTCTGGTGCGAGCTTAAGCATGTTCAAGGCCTCATGGTGTCAGTTTGTAGATTGAGCCTCATGATGCCGGACGTCTGCTTGTTTGGCTAGTACTGGGAACGATGTAGCCGGATTATTAAGTGTTAGTCGGCTCATATCTCCACATCACACACTGGTTAGTTCGTCACAGGTTTGTCGGGACGCCAGAAAGGTTCTGCCGCCGCGATGAATTCAATCGGGACTTCGGTGACGAAGCCTTTCAGCCATTCAGCGCAAAACTTCATGCCGGATTGTTCCGACACGACGTGGCCGAGCACGATCAGCGCTTTTTTCTGGCCCGAAGAAATCATGTCCTGCACGTATTCGACCAGTTCCCATTCGTGCGTTTCGCCGATGATCAGCACGTCTACGCCGGGTTGCGAAATAAACGGGACGCCCGGCATCAGGCTGCAATTGCCCCAACTGGCCATCGCGCGTTTGATTGGGAGGTTCGGATCGCCGACGACACGCATCGTGCGAATTTTCAATTTGGATTCCAGTTCCTTCGCCAGTTTGGCCAGCGGAACGCCGGGAAAGGTGTATTGGCGAAAATTCTGCGGGTCGTTGTATTTCTCCCAACCCAATTCCCGCATCATTCCTTTCGCCACGCCATCCACTGGTTTGAGTCCGTGCAAATGGTCGTGGAAGTGAAAGACGACCATGTTGTTCCTATTCAAGAAGTCGAGCTTGTGCAGGTAGGTTTCGTCTTTCAGGAATTGATCTACGCGATCCTGATGCGAAAAGAAGGTGGATTCGTGCGTGATGACCATGTTCTTGCCTGCGGCGGCGGCGCGTTTGACGACATCCAGCGTCGCCATCATCGTCGTGGCAATCCCTTTGACCGGAATGTCTGGCGTTCCGGCAATGATGTTGTCTACGGTTTGCGCGCGCCAGGGAATGCCGACATTGGCTTTGATGCGGTCAATGACTTGCCCGGCGGTCAGCGTGGGGCTTTGCGCCCGAATCAGGCCTGTTGTCGCCAATCCCATTGAAGCAAGCAGAAAGCTGCGGCGTGTTGTGTCGTAAGTGTTCATCGTTATTTTGTTACTACCTCCAGTTTCGCTTTTTGAAACTTCACGGAACTGGTTCCAACCATTATTTCAAACGCGCCCGGTTCAACTACGCGCTGCATATTCAAATCATAAAACGACAGCTTATCCGGCGTGATGGTGAAGCTGACGGTTTTGCTCTCGCCCTGTGCCAGCGAGATTCGCTTGAAGCCTTTCAACTCCATGACGGGGCGCGTGACGGAACTGACAACATCGCGGATGTAAAGCTGGACGATTTCATCGCCTGCACGGTTACCGGTGTTTTTGATGGTCACGCTGACTTCGGTCGTGCCGTTCAGCCCAATTTGCGGTGAAGCGACTTTCAAATCGGAATATTCGAACGTCGTGTAACTCAGTCCGAAGCCAAACGGGTATAACGGTTCTTTGTTCGAGAATACATAACCACGCCGCGCCGTTGGTTTATGGTTGTACGCGATCGGCAATTGGCCAACGTTGCGCGGAACACTGACGGCCAATTTGCCGCCGGGGTTGGCATCGCCGAACAGCACATCAGCCACCGCGATGCCTGTTTCCTGTCCAAGATAAAAGCCATCCAGAATTGTCGGCACCTTTTCGGCAATGTAGTTGATGGAAAGCGGCGCGCTGTGGATCAACAGAACGATGACGGGCTTGCCCGTTTCGACAACGGCCTTGACCAAATCGTTTTGGCGTCCGACCAAATCCAAAGTGTCGCGGTCGCCGAGGTGATTGTCTGCCCAGGCTTCTTTGCTGGTGTCTTCGTTGCCGCCCACGACAACCAGCGCAACATCAGAGGACTTAGCGACTTCGACGGCTTCGGCAATGAGCTTAGCGTCTAAGGCAGGGTCAACAAGCTGCGAACGATCTCCGAACCAGACGCCACCTTCCACTGTAATCTTGCAGCCTTCGGCGTAATTCACTTTGACGCGATTGCCCAGCTTGTCGCGCACGCCTTGCAAGACGCTGACGCGGTGTTGCGGATCGTCGCTGTATCCGCCCAGGTGCGCTTCGGCGGCGTTCGGGCCGATGACAGCGATGGATTGCAGCTTCGTGCGATCCATCGGCAGCAGGTTGTTTTCGTTCTTCAGCAAGACGATGGAACGTCGCGCCGCTTCCGCCGCCAAATCACGATGCGCCTGCGAATTCGTGACTCTGACCGTGCGTTCGACATCCACGTAGGGATTTTCAAACAGGCCGAGTTGGAACTTGGCTCGCAAGACGCGCGCGACGGAACGGTCTATGTCGGCGATGGAAACTTTGCCTTCGTTCACCAGTTGCAGCAGCAACGGATAAGCCGCCGGGTCTGGCAACTCGATGTCTACGCCTGCGGCGAGCGCCTGCCGAGCGGCGTCCGCGCGGTCAACGGCGACTTTGTGCCGCGAAACCAGCTCAGCGATTCCGTTGTAATCGGCGGCAACCAAACCGCGAAAGCCCCATTCCTGCCTGAGCAATTTTTCCAGCAGCCAAACGTTTTTATGCGAAGGCACTCCGTCAATTTCGTTGTACGAAGGCATGACGCTCAACACGCCTGCTTCTTTTACAGCCGCTTCAAACGGAGGCAAAAAGATTTCGCGCAATGTGCGATCCGAGAAATTCGCGGGCGCTGTATTCGTGCCACTTTCAGGCTGGCCATGCGCCGCGAAATGCTTGGCGGTGGCGATGACGTGTTCACCGTCAATGATCGGTGAAGAAGCGCCTTGAATGGCTTTGATTGCGGCGACGCCCATTCGCGAAACGAGATACGGGTCTTCGCCGTAAGTTTCCTCAGTGCGTCCCCAACGCGGATCACGCGCCAGATCAAGGTTCGGCCCCAACACATGCTGGCTGCCGCGCAAGCGCGTCTCAAGCGCCGCCGCCGTGAACACTTTCGTGATGAGTTCAGGATCCCAACTCGAAGCCATCGCAATCGGCGTTGGAAAGTTCGTACCACCGACAGCCATCAGTCCGTGCAAAATCTCGTCGTGCAAAATCGCTGGAATGCCCAGCCGCGTATTTTCCTTCAACCACTTTTGCACGGCGTTGGCGTATTCCGCGCCGCGTCGCGCATCAGTGCGTTCGCGTTGGCGACCGATTTCGCCGATGCCATGTTTCATGACAACGGCGGCTTCTTCAGCGAAAAATCACCGCGATCTCCGAAATTGCCATTGGGTTTGCGCTGTTGCGGTTTCTTTGTCCACAGCGTCGTCATCTGCGCGATTTTTTCTTCGAGTGTCATGCGCGAAAGCAAATCGGCGACGCGGCGTTCGATGGGCAGATTCGGATTCTTATAATCAGGTTCTTGCGCACGTGTTCTATGCCATTGGGTGGTCAAGGCAAAAGCACAGGCAACCGCCAACATTCCGGCAAAAAGTAAACTGCGACGAAGTGGGTTTTTCATAGGCTGGTTCCGTTGATGGATGTTTCGTTATTTGGTTTTCTTGTCCGGCTTGCCAAGCAGCGGGCGCATGATTTTCACGCGCACCAGATAACCTGCGTGGTTGGGATGAATGCGATCAGCCACCCATAATTCTTCGCGCGGCTGCCCGTCTTTGGTCAGCATTGCGTCCCACAGATCAATGAAATGCAGATTCTTTTGCGTCGCGATGTAATCCTTGAGCAGCTTGTTCGTTTGCCGTCGCTTGTCGGCTTCGTCCCAACGTCCGGGGCCTGGCGTGAGGCTAGAAAACGCAATCGGAATTTTCGGCTGCGCGGCGCGCACTTTCGCGACAAAGGTCTTGAAATCCCCCAACACCTGTTCGGCAGATTTGCCATTGTGAACATCGTTGCCGCCAACGTGCAGCACAATCATTCGCGGTTTGTAAGGCAGCACCAGACGGTCATAGAACTGCAAAATATCCGAGAACTGAAACGAATCAATGCCGCGATTGATGATGGTGAAATCGGGCAAGTCTTCGGCCAGCGTTTTCCAGCGAAAGAATTGCGAATCACCGACCAGCAGGATGGCGTTTTTTGGTGGCGGCCCGGCTTTGTCGGCGGCTTCGTAAACCTGTACTTGTTTTTCAAAGCGATTTTCCGGGGCTTGCGCTTGAAGGCCGGTGACGAGAAACAACAAAACAACTACCGCAAATCGAATGCATCTTGAAGACATCATTCCCTCTCTTTCCACGGCGCGACACAAAACGCACGCTCCCGATAGTCAAAAAAGTCGAAATCTGCCGGATGCGCCGTGCCTGCCAAGTCCTGACATGCCATACCGATAAACGCGCCGGTAAAATTCGGAGGTCCCGGCGGCCCTGCCTCATCCGACAAAATGCTGGCGTCGAATTGTTCCGGCAACCAATGCCAATCATCGTTTTCCACGCGATATGCAAAGCGCAGGCGTTCGTAATCCACTTCCACGCGCAAATGAACCGGAAATCCAGTGGCAATCGGAATTGGCGCGGTGAATGTATCCGGCAATTCCGGGTGACAGGTCATCACTCGCAGGTGTTTGCCGATGACGTCATCCGTCGAAACGTACAAGTAATGAAATTTGGAACCATTGTAATAACAAATCAATCCAGCCTGTTGTTGGTAATGCTCCGGTTCAAATTCAACGGCCGTGAAAGCGCTGTAACAATGCGCTTGCTGCCGTCGCGCAACCAAGGCTTGACGAAACATGCTGCCCGGCGTTTCGCGCCCGAACAGGCGCAAATAGCCCGGGCGTTCAGTCAGGCTGAACAAATCGTCCGGCCACGGTGAACGCAGCCATTGAAAATCAATCGGCAAGGTTGGGCTGTCGAAATCTTCGCGGGTGGGCGTGGCGGAAAAAGGATGCGGCGGCAAATCGGGCGCAGTCGTTTCAACTTGCGGAAACGCATCGCGCCGTTCGGTGTGCAGCCAATCGTCATCGCTCCAGACCATTCGTTGAATGGCGGTTTCGCGCCCCAGCGTGCAGCGTCCGCGATTGCGCAGCGGGCGACCACACAGATAGACCATATACGTGTCGCCGTTTTGGGTTTCGACCAGATCGGCGTGGCCAGCGCGCTGCAATTCGGCATCGGGGCGATTGCGCGAAGTCAATACATACACATCCGGGTGCAACTCATACGGCCCCAGCAAATCCCGCGAACGCGCCATCGTCACGGCGTGCCCCCAGCCTGTGCCCCCTTCCGCCGTGATCAAATAGTAATAGCCGTTGCGCTTGTACAAATGCGGCGCTTCGGTAAACCAGATCGAAGTGCCTTTGAAAATATTGTGTCGTTCGCCAATCAGTTTCTTTTCGGTCGGCGAATACTCCTGCAACACGATTCCGGCAAAACGGTTTTGTCCGGGACGATGATCCCACAACATATTCAAAAGATATTTGCGCCCGTCGTCATCGTGAAACAGCGACGGGTCAAAGCCGCTGCTGTTCAGAAAAATCGGATCAGACCATTCACCATCTATCGTCGGACTCGTGACCAGATAATTGTGCATGTCGCGCAAGCCTGCGCCGACGCTGCCCGGTTGCGACGTGCGCCCGTAGCGTTTGACATCGGTGTAGATCAAATAAAACAGCCCGTTGTCGTAACTCAGACATGGAGCCCACACGCCGCAGGAATCCGGATCGCCCAGCATATTCAACTGGCTTGGACGATTGAGCGGGCGCGCCAACAACCGCCAGTTCACAAGATCGCGCGAATGGTGAATCTGCACACCGGGAAACCATTCAAAAGTCGAAGTCGCGATGTAGTAATCATCGCCCACACGCACAATCGAAGGATCAGGATTGAAGCCGCGCAGGATTGGGTTTTGAATAATTGAAGCAGGATTGGACATTGAATTCTCTAAAGCTCAAGCCGATGTGGTTTCACCTTGCTGCCGCTCTTTGACTACCGTCCAGAGAATCACCGCGCCGACGATATCCAACAGTCCAAGACAAACGAAAAACGGCGTGTATCCAATCTTCAGCACCAGCGCGCCAATCAACAGCGAAAAGATCAGCAGCCCGGCATTGCCAAACGTGCCCGCCATTCCGGCAACCGTGGCAACTTCGTTTTTCTTGAACAGGTCGGATGACATTGTGATGACCGTAACCGACAGCGTTTGATGGGCAAAACCCGCCAGGCTCAGCAAGGCAATGGCGGCATAAGGGCTTTTGACAAAGCCGACAAAGCCGACGCCCAGCATCGTGATTGCGCCCAGCGTGAAAGCCGCTCGGCGCGCATTGATCAAACTGATGCCCCAGTATTTTTGCAACCACAGGCTGAACGTTCCGCCGAAAATGCAGCCGATGTCCGCCGCCAAAAACGGGAGCCAGGCGAATAACGCAATCTGTTTCAAATTCCAGCCGCGCGTTTGCGACAAATACAACGGCATCCAAAACGTCAGCGTGCCCCAGGTCGGATCGGCCAGAAAGCGCGGCAAGGCAATGCCCCAGAAATTTCGCCGTTGCAGCAATGACCAAATCGAAGGCCGTGTGCCGTCGTTCTGCAAATGCTTTTCTTGTCCGGCGGCGATGTACTGGGCTTCTTCCGTGGAAAGCGCGGCGTGTTTTTCGGGTGACTGATAAAACAGCAGCCAAACAACAACCCAAACCAGGCCGAGAGCGCCGGTCACCACGAATGCCATTTGCCAGTTGTATTGCAAGATCGCCCATGCCACCAGCGGCGGCGCCAGCATCGAACCGAACGACGCGCCGATGTTGTACACGCCACCCGCCAGACCGCGCTCCTGCGCAGGGAACCATTCGGACGTCGCTTTCATTCCGGCGGGATTGGCGGAACCTTCGGCCAATCCCAATAAGCCGCGCAACCCGGCGAGCATTTGCCAATTGTGCGCCAACCCGTGCGCCATGCTGATGATTGACCACGCAATGGCAAACAACGCATAGCCGCTTTTCAACCCGATCACGTCCAGCACATATCCGCATAGCGGCTGCAACATAATCGCGCCCTGAAAGGTGCTGACGATCCAGGAGTAATGTTGTTCGTCAATGCCGAGTTGGGTTTTCAGCGTGGGCGCGGCAACCGACAGCGTGCTGCGCGTCAGATAGTTGATGACTGAACCAAGCATAATCAGTCCGATCATCCACCAGCGGAGTCCTTTAATTTTGGGCATGGCGTAAGATTTGAAAGTTCGGGTAAACGTGGAGTGTCAGTAGCTCGCGCATGAGTTACTGACACTTTATGCACAATCCTAAGCAAGTTTATTTGGCGCGCTTCAGTGTGAAATCAACGGGCGGCGGCGTTTGTCCGCCAAAATCACCTTCAATCGTGCGGGTGAGCTTTAGTTCATCGCCAGCTAATTTGCCCTTGTAAACGACGGTGAACTTATTGCCGTTGAATTCGCGCTCGACTTTGAACGCTACCACGTCATCTTTGATCGAGCCGTCTTTAATGGCTGCCTCGCCCATTTGACCGGTGAAAGTGCCAGTCAATTTCTCACCCTCGGCTTTCAAGACAACGGTAACATCCATCGCGCCCTGTGGCCCCTGAACCTGGCCCGTCCATTTGCCATCAATGCCAGCGGCAAAGATCGTTGCGCAAAGCGCCAACAACAGGATTGCCATCAATGCAGTTTTGTTGAGTTTCATGTCAATGCTCCTTGTTTTGTGCGGCATTGCCGCAGTAACTCGCCATTTGAAATAGTGGCTGACGAACGTCGGCCAGCTCGGCGTGGGCGCCTGCCCTGCCGTGTGCCGTAGGCAGTATCTTATTTTCGCACTTCGTAACGAAGCGCCACCATACCGCTCCTATAGGTTTTGACCTCTGCCAGATGCAGGGCGATGTCTTTGTCGAGTTTCTCGAAGAATGGAATCCCCTCACCAATCAAGATCGGTAGTATTGAGTAACGAACTTCGTCGGCCAACCCGCGACGCAGGCATTCGCCGGAAACGACTCCGCCGCCGACAAACCATATGCTGCGGAATGCATGGCGCAATCGCTTATTCACGAATTCCGCTAGATCACCCGCATAGAACTCGACAGTACCCCGCGTCCGCGGCAAGTCACGTCGCGTGAGAACGAAAGTGGGTTTGTCACCGTATGCCCATCCGAATCCTTTAGCCTCAAAACTCAAGGCGGTCTCATAAGTGCGCGATCCCATCACATAACAATCAATCGTTTTGAGGAACTCCTGGACAAACTCCGGATCCATAGTGTCTCCGCCTGCGAATTCGTCAGTGGTCTCCATCCAGTCAACGCCACCATCCAGACGAGCGATGAAGCCGTCAAGGCTCGCTGCCATGTGAATCGTTACAAGAGAATCTGTGCTTGCCATTGTTTCGCTTTCCTAGATGAACGAAAGTTGTTTCATAAACTATTTGATCTCCGTATTGCTGACGAACGCGATCTTCCTGCCATCCGGCGACCACGACGGAACGTTGATCGTGCATTTGCTCACGCGCGCGAAACAGTACCAACGTCCCACTACCTTCCGGCGTCCAGACCATTCAGCCCTCTTTTGTAATTGGGATCCATTGCCGCTATGTCGGTGCGATAACTGACCGAATTAGCGGTTGGAAAATTCGCCGGAACTTTTTGCGTCACTTTTCCGGTGGCAGCCCATTCAGTTCCTCGCTGAAACGTCGTAATGAACCCAACGCAACTCAGCGCGACAATGTCGTGCCCCATCGCGGTGTGGAAGACTTTGCCTTTGCCGTAACTCAACGCCATCAACAAAGGTTCGTCTCGATTAGTGCCGCGATTGCTGGGATCGGCAAAGGCGGTTCCCAGCACGTTCATGTTTTTGCCAGGCCCGCGCAGGTTTGTATAAAGCTCGTCGCCCTGATGCATCCAGACTTTTGGCAAACCTTTGGTGATTGGATGAGTCGTGTCGCGCAGTGTGATTTGGTAAGGCTGACGCGCTCCGTGATTGCCCGCGTTGCCGGGCGAATTGTCAGAAGTCAGTTTGCCGTCCTTGAAAAACCAAAGCGCGCCGGAGTTTTCATTGCGTCCGCGCCAACCGCCAATGCCGATCATTTCGTTAAACTCTTTCCATTTGCCGAAGGCATTGTCGGCGGCGTGAACGACAACCAGCCCACCACCGTTTTTGACATATTGTTCAAACGAAGCTTTCAAATCAGCCGGCCAGCGATCATCTGGCGCGTCGTAATTCATGACGATGACCTGATACTTGCCGAACTCCGGTTTGAACTTACTGAAATCGCCATTGGCCGGTGGGGCAGTCACCACGTCCACTTGAAAAAGCCCTGTTTCTTCAAGTTGTTTTTTCAGCGCGGGAGTAACCAGTTGCCATTTGTGATACGGCCCGCCGCTTTCGCCGTCGAGCAACATGACTCGAATTGCAGGCGCAGCCAGAGTCGGCACGGCCAGTAGAACGAACACGATTAAGGTCAGAATTGATTTTTTCATTGAGTTCACCTCGAAGTTTGGGAATAACATCGTTTTATGGCTACGTTCGCTTTCGCAACTGCTATTTCATATCCGTATTGCTGACGAATGCGATTTTCTTGCTATCCGGCGACCACGACGGAACGTTGACCGTGCCTTGGCCGCCATACAAATACGCAATCACTTTCGGCTTGCCGCCAGCAATCGGCATTAGCCGCAGATAGACGCGCTTGTAAAACGGATGGTCACCCGGCGCAATATCGTCGGGAAAAGAGATGAAGACGATCCATTTGCCGTCGGGGGAAATGTGCGGGAACCAGTTGTTGAATTGGTCGTTGGTGATCTGGGCTTGTTCGCTTCCATCCGGTTTCATGCGCCAGATTTGCATTAAGCCAGTGCGGAACGAATTGAAGTAAATGTATTTGCCGTCCGGGGTAAATTCCGGCCCATCGTCAACACCTTTCGTGGTGGTCAATCGAATTTCTTCGCCGCCCTTGGCCGGGACTTTGTACACATCGAATTCGTCATTGCGGCGACCGGCAAACACCAGCCACTTTTTATCCGGCGACCAGCCATGCAAATAGGACGGCCCCTTCCTGGTGATCTTTGTCGGCTTGCCGCCATTGCTCGGCAACGTGTAAATCATCGAAACGTTGCCGTCTTCGGCACTGGTGCTGCTGATGCCCAGCCATTTACCGTCGAAGGAATACACGTGATCGTTGTTGTTACGCTTCACATCGCCCGTATCAAACAGCGTCGGCGTATTCGTTTTCAGATCAAAGCGGTAAAGCAAACCATTGTGGTTGTAAAGCAAATATTTGCCATCGTTCGTCCAATTGGGCGCTTGCAGCGAGTCTTTGACGCGGTACAACACTTTGCGAGTGTTCGTCGCCAAATCCATCACTTCCAGATGGCTGCCAATGTATTCACGATAAGGAACGAAGTTTTCGCGCGCGGGCACTGTGATTTCGACGTCTCGGAACACGGCCGCTTCGACGACACTGTTATTGTGCGAACAAACATACAGCCCCACATAAACGTCATCGCCAAGAGAAACGTCAGTAATTTCCTTCGTCAAAAAGGTCTCGCCGAACTTTGCCACCGACATCAGATATTTGCCGCCGCGCCGTTCGAGTTGGACAACATCGAAACCTTTGTCCGGAAAATCCACCCGCTCCGTGATTGCGCCTTTTGTGCGCCGGAACTGAAACGAAGTCAGACCGTCGCCGTGCAAACTGGCATTGACGTGCGGCCCATCGGTATCCAATGTCGGACGAATGACCCAACCGATTTTGCGATGTGGATCAGTGCCTTTGCCGATGAATTCCGTGCGGGCGCGCAGAATGAAATCGCCTTTCATACGTTTCCAGGCGTAGTGGAATTCATCCTTGTTCGCCCACATATTCGTGCCCGAGGCTTTGATTGTATAAGTTCGTTTTTCGGCGTCGTAAACGACCGAACCGGGCGTGGCGACTGCGCCAACGTCTTCGTGATGCTCAAACAGGCCGACGGTTTTTTGTTGAGCTACGGCAAAAGTACACAGCGCCGCTGCCAGCAGGATAGACCTTGCCAGAGGTTTTGAAACCATAGTGAACTCCCGTTGTTTGCGTATGAAAGCTCAGTCGTTTCGGAATCGGCGGTCGCCGTGTTGAGCTTTTCGGCGCAATCTTACGCGAGTCACTTCAAAAATCCAGCCTGAAGACACCGATTGGTTAAACAAATTCACCTTGCGGATTTGCTGAGGATTCAGGGAGTGATGTCACTTTCATCTAATCCGGCAATGGATTCATAAACGCCAACGCCAGTTTCTTGGTCGCACCGTGGAAATACCAGACGCAACAACAGCGGAGTAACCATGGTCGTCACTAACACCATAATCACCATGATCGAAAAGATCTGTTGGTTGATGATGTTGCTGGCCAGACCGACTCCGGCAACGATCAGGCCGACTTCGCCGCGAGAAATCATGCCGACTCCAACGCGCAGCGATTCCTGGCGATTGAATCCGCATAGCAAAGCTGGAATCGAACAGCCAATCACTTTGCCCACAATGGCGACGAGTAAAATGACAGCCATCAACCACAATTGCGAAGAGTTTCCCAACAACGCTCGACCATTCGCTTCCAGGCCGATGGAAATGAAAAAGACCGGAACCAAAATGCTATAAGTCAGCGGATGGATGCCTTCATCAATCTGACGTTTGAAACTGGTTTGTGCGAACAACACTCCGGCAATGTACGAACCGGTAATGGCTGCGACCTGGCCTACGTACTGAGCCAGTAGCGCGTAAATCAACGCCAGCCCAACCGTTGCCGCCAGCAATGCCTGACTGGCTGGAACCCCGTTGGCAAAATGCAGCAACCGGTCAAAATACCGATGGCCGAACCAAATCGAAGCCGCAAAGAATGCCGCCATCAAGACAAAGACCAACACAATTTCCACGACTTTGTTGGCGCCAAACAACGAGTTTGAAATCAATGTCGGTAACGCCGTTTCGGCTGCGTCGGCGGCACCGACGGCGGAAAAAGCGATGACAAACGACAGCACAATGATGCCCATGACGTCGTCAATCACGGCTGCGCCCAGAATGGTCGAACCTTCTTTTGAGCGAAGCTGTTTCAATTCCATCAAAGTTTGCGCCGAAATCGAGACGCTGGTGGCAGTCATCACTGTTCCGATGAAGATCGCCTCGCGCCACCCAAAGCCGAAATAACGAGCAGCAACAGCTCCGCCGAACATCGGCAACACGACGCCACCCGCCGCCGCCCAAAACGCGACGCGGCCAACGCGTTTCATTCCTTCCAGATCAGTTTCCAAACCGGCCACGAACATCAACAGAATGACTCCGATTTCGGAAAGGTCTTTGATCGTATGTTCCAGCGTGTCAGAAGCTCCGGCAAACGGCCACAGATGCAGCAGATCAACCACGGTTGGCCCCAGCAACAATCCGACCAAGATCTCGCCAAAGACCGCCGGTTGCCCAAAACGAACACTGAGCGCGCCCGCTGCTTTGGCAGCAAAGATGATGATGCTTAGCAACAAGAGAAGTTGGAGAAGATGAGACATAGCGGAATTCTGACACCTGTTCGCGCAGCCGTGAAGTCGGAACTAAAAGAAAAAAATTGCGGTGGGCCTTGCGACCCACCGCGTCAAAGAGTCCATCAACTAAGCACCAGCTACGGAAGTAAATCGTTAAAACTTTTTCGGTCGGCTATTTCTTATTGGTCACGATTGGTGAAGAAATAGCTTAGGCCAATGGTGAACGTGTTTTGGTTGTCTCTCGCCGACCCAGCCGAATTCGTAAAGAATTTCTGGTTGGAGAAGTCGCGGCGATATTCAAACCGGGTCAGCAAGTTGTTGACCAGCTTCACCTCTTGAGTCAGCGTGATGTCTTTGACCGTTTGCGCCACGCCGGTCCTCAACCCATCTTTGTCGTTGAACACTTCAAAGCGCGGCGAAAATGCCAGCTTGCTGTTGAATGCGTATTTGAAATAGGCCGCGCCGCCAGTCCATTTGCCACGGTTTCCGGCATTGTCGCCGTCCGAACCGTAGACAAAGTTGCCCAGCAGAGTCAGCTTGTCGTTGACGTTAACCGTCGCGACAGTATCGGCAATGTGCCGCCAGTTATCGCGCGCAGAAACAGCCGGGACGTTGGCCAGTGGAGCTTCAGGGCCAGCCAGATAGGTTTGCGTCAAAGCAAACTTTTTGTGCGGCGTCAGGCCAAGCTGAAAACCAACCGTTTTGCCTGCGTTTTTGCCGACGTTATTTTCAAACAGGTTGTCCCAACCGTTGACCAGGAATCCTGTCAAAGCGATTTTGTCGTTGAAGGCATATTTGGCGCGCAGCCCCGTGTGATAGTACGGGCCGAAAGCAAACAGCCAGCCACGCGAATAGTTGAAGTTGTCTTTGGTTTCGACCACTTCAGCGCCAACCGGCGTGTAGAACTTGCCGAAGTCTATTGTCAGACCTGAGCCGATGGGAGCCACAACGCTGGCATAAGCTTGCAGGACGTGCTTGGTTCCATCGTTGCGGCTGGAATCGCTGACCGAAATGATGCGATCAACTGTTTCGCCCAAGCCCAAATCCACGCGAAAGCCCAGCGGATCGTCTTTTGAATTCGCCTTGTTCAAGCTGATCTTGGCCAGTTGCAAGCTGAAGGCGTTATGACGAACATCGAAAGCACGGCCTTGCGTGAACATGTCAACTTTGTTGTTGTTGTAACTGTAATAGCCGTCAACAATTCCGCTGACTTCTGTGTCGCGGAAAAACTTCAAAACGGCATCGTTCTTCTTGGCATCATCCTGCACAGCCACAGTTGCCGTATTCTTGATGGGTTCATCAATTTTGGCCGGAGCGGCAGTAACAGATACGGTCGAAGCTTCTGTCGCCGGCGCAGACTGATTTAGCTTGGCAAGCTTTTCTTCAAGCTGGCGAACGCGCTCTTCTAACGATTCAACAATCTTCGCCATTTCAGCCGCAGTGGTTTTGGAATCTGTGCTTGTTTCTCCTGTGCTGGATTTTGTTTCAGAACTCTCTTTTTTGACGGAAGTTTTCTTTCTCCCGTCTGTTGTTTCTTCTTCAAATACGGAAACGGCTGCCAACCCCGGAGCCTCCAAAGCGGTTGAGAGAATTAACGCCATAATCACCGCCAAACCCCGAACTTTCCGTCCGGACAATCCAATAAGAGCAGGAGCAAATGATAATTTTGGTAACATTTTTCGTGTCGTCTCCAGAAATAAATTGTCTAAACTTTTTGGTGGCTAAAAAATTAGCGGTGAGTCCCTGGGGACTCACCGCTTCAAAGAGTCCATCAACTAAGCACCAGCTACGGAAGTAAATCGTAAAAAATCGTTAGAACGTAATGCCGTAATACACAAACAACCCGTTGTTCTTTCTGCCGCTGTTGCCAACGCTGTATCCGATGTTTAACAGGCTGCTTTTGGGCAAGGTGAAGGAAAAGCCCGGCGTCACGTAACCAAAACCGTTTTTGCCGCTGAACCAGTCGGCGACAAAACTGACTTTCTTAGCCACAGGCTGTTCGTAACCGACCATTGCGCCGCCTTTGTCCAAACCGTCGAAATCGTATCCGGCCAGACCGTACCCACCGACCGTAAGTCGCGGGCCGTAATCGCCAGAGATTTTTTTGCTGGCGTTGCCGTAAAAGAAACCGAAGGAATCGTTGGAATCACGATTGCGCAGTGGGGTGTAGGCAATCGCGCCGACAGTCACCGCCGTGCCGGATTTTTCGTTCGCGTAAACCTGCCATTTGATGTTCGGCTGAGCGTAAACAGTGGTCGGCGCGGCGGAATTTGTCGCGGCGATGTTCACGCCGACTTCAACGCCTTTGCCCAATCCGACCACGGCACGCGGAACGTAGGTTTGAAATCCACCATTGTCATGGCTTTCCAGATGGCTGATGAAGTCGAATTCCAAGTAGGTTTTCTTCTTGGCGACAACGTCTGTCGAAGGAATATTGAAGATGGTTGATTGCGCGACAGCAATGCTGTGACTGGCGACGAAGAGAGTTAGGAATAGTCCGAAGCCCAGAAAAAGAGCATTTCGTTTTGATGTCATGATGTTTGTTCTCCTTAAGCTAAAAGATTTGATTCACGAGACTGACTGGCAAATCAGATCATTCGCAGCGAGATCCAAACATACGAGTTCTTGCCAACTCCATAGTCGGGCTTTAGACTCAGTTTGAAATCACGCTGGCGACTTAATTAGTCGCTCGTGTGGTTCGGATCAGGGGCGCTACGCGATGATGTTGCCGCATCATTGGTTAAACGTAGCGCCCTTGTTATTTCGGTTGCGGGTTCTTTCCATCAACCCGTGATCATCCTCAATTAGGATTCTTCCACCAATTTGCCACTCACCAAAGCATCTCCAATCGGTGACGAATTGCTCATTGAGATGAAGCTTCCCCCAGTGGCACTCGTTGCGACCTGGAAGTCAGGGTAAGCCAGCGCGCCCATTTCCGGCAGATCCAATCCGGCGATTTCGACTTCTGGATCAACTCGATGGCCAACCAGTTTGTCCACCAGTTTGTAAATCAGATAGAAAGCGATGCCGACAAAAACGATGTTAGCGACGACGCCAACCACCTGAGCCAGAAACTGCTTCGCGTCTCCATAAAACAATCCGCGAACTCCGCCGGGAATGGCGTTGTAAAGATCGCCATAAGTTCCATCAGCGAACAGCCCCAGACTCAGCACGCCCCAGAGCCCGTTTACACCGTGGACAGAGATTGCGCCGACTGGATCGTCAATCTTCAGTTTCTGTTCGATAAACAGAATGCTTTCGACAACCAGAATTCCGGCAATGCCGCCGATCAACACCGCAGCCCAACTGGTGATGAACGCACAAGGCGCCGTGATTGCGACCAAACCGGCCAACATTCCGTTGGCCATCATGCTGGGATCTGGTTTTCCCAATCGCTTCCAAACATACAACGCACTGATCAAAGCGCCAGACGCCGAAGCCAGCATTGTATTGACTGCCGTCACGCTGATGCGGAAATCACCGCCAGCAAGACTTGATCCAGCGTTAAACCCAAACCAGCCGAAAGCTAGAATGAAAACTCCCAACAGCGCCATCGGAATATCGTGGCCGGGTAACGCGACGGGTTTGCCATCTTTGGTAAATTTGCCGATGCGCGGGCCAAGCAGTTTGGCTCCAATAAAAGCTGTCACACCTCCGGTCATATGCACGACTGCTGAGCCAGCGTAATCCACGAATCCGTGGCCGAGTCCGAAATTTGACCCCAGAGTGGCCAGCCAGCCGCCTCCCCAAACCCAGTTCCCAAACACCGGGTAGACCAGCGCGCCCATAAAGAACGAGAAAATGATGAATGCCGAAAACTTCCAGCGCTCGGCCATCGAGCCTGTGGGAATGGTCGCTGCGGTATCCATAAAGACCATTGCAAACAGGAAGAAGGCGTAAACGCCGACGTCATAGGTTCCGCCTCCCAGAAAGAATCCCTTCAGCCCGAACAGACCCAATGTCTTGCCAGCAATGGTGATCGTAAATTCGTGGTTCAGCACTGATGCGGCCGCGCCAAGCGCTGGCACGGAACCAATTCCTCCCATCATCAGGGCAAACCCGGATATCCAAAATCCCAACATACCGACGGCGTACACCAGCAAGTTCATTGACATAGTGTGCGCAGCATTTTTTGCTCGGGTGAAACCGGATTCAGCCAGCGCGAAACCAGCCTGCATAAACATAACCAGGAATCCGGCCAGCAAAACCCACAAAAAATTGATCGCAATTTTGTTGTGACCAACAGTTGCCGCGACTTCTTCCAGCGTTGGTTTTCCAGCCTCAGCAGCCGTAATGTCGCTGGCAGTTCCGGTGGTGCCGCCATTCGGATCTGCCACAGGCGCGGATGGCGATTGGGCAAAAGTGGGACAACTTGTGCTTTGCCAAACGGCAAAGCCGAACAGCAAACAAAATACCAGCCCAATAGCTTTTCCTCTTTTCATTTTTATGCTCCTTAATCGTGCAAATTTTGTGCGCCAGATGCGCGAATAATCTTAGCTATCGTTGCTGGTGCTGAATCGTGATGGATGATTTAAGTCAGTCAGTCATTTATGCAAATCAAGCATTTCTAAAATTGCCGTGAGCCGAAAGGTTGAAACGGCCAGACGCTTTCGGCTCACTCCGGGCGAGGTCACACTGCGTTGACGCCTTGTTCTCCGGTTCTGATTCGTACTGCTTCATCTACCGGGAAGATGAATATTTTTCCGTCGCCGAATTTACCGGTGCGAGCGGATTTGACGATGGCTTCAATTGCGCCTTCGACAAGTTCGTCGTCAACGATGACTTCAATTTTAACCTTCGGCACGAATTCAACCTTGTATTCGCTGCCGCGATAAACTTCTGTATGCCCTTTCTGTCGTCCGAACCCTCTGACTTCACTGAGCGTCATTCCTTGAACTCCCAACGCTTGCAAGGAATCTTTCACCGCTTCCAACAGATGCGGACGAATGATGGCTTCAATCTTTTTCATAGTTTCTCCATTCTGAATTTACGGATTTAGAACTGCGAATTACTGTTCCAGAACTTTGGCGCTGCCAAAAACCGGTTGGCCAGTCGAGCCTGCGCCGTGACCAAGCACGCCAGCAACTCCCAGGTCGGAATCAATGTTATAACCTTCCTCACCGTGTTGGCTAAGGTCGAGCCCGGCAATTTCGTCGTCATTATTGACACGCACCCCGATCACCAGATCAACGATCTTCAAAATGATCAGCGATCCGACCATTCCCAACACGATGGCAATTCCCGACGCGATCAATTGGTTCAACACCTGTTTCGCGTTGCCTTCGATCAGACCAACCGGGCCGCCACTGTAAACGTCGTTGACCACCTTCGTCGCAAACACGCCGGTCAAAATCGCACCCGTGAAACCGCCCACGCCGTGTACGCCAAACGCATCCAGCGAATCATCGTAACCAAAGCGTTTTTTCAACTCGGTCACCGCGAAGAAACAAACCACGCCCGCGATCAAGCCAATCACCAATGCAGACATCGGCGAGACAAATCCTGACGCCGGAGTGATACCGACCAAACCGGCAACCGCTCCCGAAATCGCCCCCAACACTGTCGGTTTGCCCTGCTTCAACCATTCAACAATCGTCCAGCCCAGGGCCGCCGCCGCCGCGCCAAAATGTGTCGCCACAAACGCGCTGGTCGCCAATTTGCCAGCCGCAACCGCGCTGCCCGCGTTGAATCCGAACCAGCCGACCCATAACAAACAAGCGCCAATCACGCTGAGCACCAGGCTATGCGGAGCAAACGGAGTTTTCGGATAACCAAGCCGTTTGCCCAAATAAATCGCGCAAACCAGTGCTGAAAACCCTGACGAAATATGCACTACCGTGCCGCCAGCGAAATCCAACGCCGGAATTTTCCCATTCAAAATCGGCAAAGCCAGCAAGCCGCCGTTGCCCCAAACCATATGCGCCAGCGGGAAATAAACCACCACTGCCCACAAGATCGTGAAGGCCAGCATCGCGCTGAACTTCATACGTTCAGCAAACGCGCCAGTAATCAACGCAGGCGTGATGATGGCGAACATCAACTGAAACATCATGAAAGTCTGGTGCGGAATCGTCGCGGCATAAGTCGCATTCGGATCGCCGCCAACGCCTTGTAAAAACGCAAAGGTCAATTTGCCGAAGAACGGAGTGCCGTCGGCGAAGGCAATGCTGTAGCCAAACAAGGCCCACAATACGGTGATGACTCCCATCATAATGAAGCTCTGCATCATCGTGGCCAGCACGTTCTTTTTGCGTACCAAGCCGCCATAAAACAAAGCCAAGCCAGGGCCAGTCATCATCAAAACCAATGCGCAGCAAACCAGCATCCAGGCATTGTCGCCAGAGAGTTGCGCGCCAGCCACTGCGGCTTCCGCCTTGGTCAAGCGCTCTTCGACGGATGGAGTTTGAGCCAGAACCGTCAATGAAGTGATCAAGGATCCCAGTATGGCTAGCACAAGGCTACGCCTCATAAATGTTGTTCTCATAACTGTTGCTTCCTTCGTTGAGTGGAATGGGTTGGCTGTTTCATTGGACAGCCGTACTGCATCTACAAATTCTTGCTGCTTGGTTCCCCAAGCGATTGACGAAGCGCGTCTTCAACGGTCGGCAGCATTTCATCCGCCAACTTTTCTCCCGCTGCGTTCGTCACGTAAAAAATATCCAGCGCAAGATGCTTTTCGGTCGCCACCTTTGCGAACACGATGTCCAGGTCGAGTGCCGTGAGAGTGCTGGCAATCTTGTAAGCCAAGCCCAGCCTGTCTCCCGTCATCACTTCCAGGATCGTGCTCTTATTTGATGAATAATTATCCCAGCTAAAGCGTGTTGGCGCGGCCTTGAGCATCTTGCGCCTTGAGGAAAACTTCGAACTTGATTGTGCGCGCAATCGTTTTTCGACTGCCGCGGAAATGTCATATTCGCCGCTGATCGCGCGCTTAAGCGCCAGATCAATCTGTTCCCAGCGAGCCGGATCGTTGATCGGTTCGCCTGCCGAATCGCGCACTTTGAAAGAATCAATCGCGACACCGTCGGCGCGTGTGTTTAACTGCACGCTCAGAATGTTGACACCTTGTGCAGTCAACGCTCCGGCAACAGCGGCAAACAAACCGCGCCGGTTGCGCGCAGCCAAATGTAAATCTGTGGATCGGGTTTGCGTGTTCACTCGCCAACCGGTTTTGACCAACCTGGAATTGAGCGAAGCCGCCAATCGTACATGTTCGATAATCGCTTGCGGCGGTGTGAATCGCGCATAATCATCCGGCAGCAATTTGAAATGACGGCGAACTTCATCCGAATCCACTTCGCTGCCCAGCATTCGCGCAATGCGCTGGCGCAAGGGTTCGGTTTCGCTTTCCCCCTCTTCCGGCAGCAATACGCCGCGAGCTTTTGTGTAAAGCTCCCAAATCAGCGAGTCTTTCCATTCGTTCCACATTCCAGGCCCGACGCCGTGAATGTCTCCGAACGTCAACATGCAAAGCAGATTCAGGTTTTCAACTGTGCCCATCTGCGCGGCGAAATCGTGAACGACCTTTTCGTCACTCAGGTCGCGACGCTGAGCAATGTGCGACATCAACAAGTGTTGACGAACCAGGAAAACCACCTGTTCGGCCATCTTCTCTTCCAGTTGCAACCGGGCGCACAACCGTTTGGCGATCTCGACTCCTTTTTCAGTGTGCCCCCCGCCCAAACCTTTACCGATGTCGTGCATCAGCAAGCCCAGGTGCAAAACTGCCAGGTCGTTGATCTGACCGTAAACATTCCGATACCGTTCAAACTGTCTGCTGCGCGAATTCGCCAGTTCATCCAGCGCTTCAATCGTCCGCAGCGTATGTTCGTCCACGGTAAACCGATGATATAGATCATGCTGCACCAGACAGGTCACGCGTCCGAATTCCGGCAGATACTTGCCCAAAAAATCTAGGTCATGCATCAACCGCAACCCGGTGGCGACTTTCCCTTTGACGCGCAACATCTTCAAAAATGCTTCTGTTGCTTCCGGCGCCGAGCGAAACGTTTTGTTGACGTTCGGCAATGAAGCCTGAATTGTTTCTTGCAACGCGGAGCTGATGCGCGCGCCCGTCGCCTGGGCATAACTGAATGCCAACATCATTTGCTGGCCGCTAAGCTTTTCCTTCGATTCGGCCAGTTCCAATTCGCCATCGCGCATTGCAAACCCGCCAGCCGCAGTGGCAACCGCGCTGGCTTTTGAACCGATTCGAGAGCGCGAAAACCAACCTTTCTTCTCTTGTTTCTGCGTAGCGCGCTGCAAGTAAGATTCAGCCAGCCGATGCAACCGCCGCGCGTGCAAATAGTAATCGCGCATAAACAACTCTGACGCTTGCTGTTGCGGCGTATCCTCATAATTCAGGTTGCGCGCCACTTGCTGCTGCAAATCCAGCGACAACAAATCGCTTTTGCGGTTGGTCAGAAAATGAATCTCGTTTCTGACGCGCAGCAAAAAATCGTAAGCCGCGTTGATCGCCTTGGCGTCTCGTTCATACATCACGCCTTGTTCAACCAGGCCGCTGACCGTGGCAACTCCGTGCGACACCCGCGAAGCCCAAAACAATTCGTGCAAATCGCGCAATCCGCCTGCCGTCTCTTTGACGTTCGGCTCCTGCAAACAGGCCGCATCGCCAAATTTGCCGTAGCGTTCCAAACGGACAACGGACAGCTCATCCAACAATTCACGTTTCTTCTTTTCAAAAATCTCGTCATCCAGCCGTTCGCCCAACTCTTCAAATAATTCTTCGCTGCCCCACAACAAGCGGGACTCAATCATCGAATTGCGCGTGATGACATCTTCTTTTGCTTCGGACAAACATTCAGACATCGAGCGCACGCTGTGCCCTACGTTGAATCCAACATCCCACAATGAATACAAAATCGCTTCGCTCAATTTGGCGGCGCGTTCGGCTTCGCGGCGGCCTTTATAAAGAAACATCACGTCAATGTCGGATTGCGGAGACAATTCCTGGCGTCCGTAACCTCCCAAAGCGACGATGGCAAAATTTCCCGCATCAACAACTCCACCCAAACGCTCTTCGACCGCCAACCGCGCAATGCGATTGATCAGCAGGTCAACCACCAAAGACCTTGCCGCCACGATTTGCGATCCACTGATCCCGAACCGGTGACGCAAGTGCAGACGCTGTGTTTCGATCTTCAAAAACTTTTTTAGCGCCGCCAAGCGGTCAACGGATCCAGACAGTTTTTCAATTCGCCGCAGCTTTTCCCCAGCATGTTGTTCGATTGTCGCCAAATTGATCTGCATTGTTGTGAACTCGCTGTTACTTAGGCAATGCCGGTGCCACACCGGTCAAGGAACCTCGAAAGCCGGTTTAACTGGCACATTCATTGAAGATGTTCTATTTGAAGGAACTCTCTTACTGGAATTGGTAAAACCAAGAAAATGACAATTCTGTGAGATTGAATATCAGCCAAGACAATTTCGTAGACTTAGCCCCAAAGACGCCGAAACTTGACCACAGCCAAGGCAACAATATTGTCACCTCACGGCACCAGTTCGACATTTCTGTCAGCCAACTTCCAATGGCTTCATTGATTCAAGAATCTTGCGACAAACCGATTTGCGTCTTTGTGCGTAGAATGTATTCTTGCAGCCTTTTATTGATAAACTTGGTTTGCTGATTCATAACTCATTACGATGATAGCTAATTCAGTTACTTCTACTGCTTTTGACCGGCTCAAGCCGAAAACCCATTTAACTCTGCTTTTATTATTAACGGCGTTGATTTACGTCGGTAGCGCCTGGAGTCCGTCCTTGCAAGACGACGCAGATGCCGGCCATTCCGAAGCCGCGCGCGAGATGGTCGAACGCGGAGATTGGGTGACACTGCACATCAACGGAATACGGTATCTGGAAAAAGCTCCGCTGATGTATTGGGCGATGGCACTGTCATACAAAATATTTGGCTTCACGGAATTCGCCACGCGATTGCCGTTGGCCATTGCAGTTCTGTTATTGGTCACGGTTCTTTATTACTTTGGCTGCTGGATGAGCGGCGCACGCGCAGGGTTCTATTCCGGATTGGCGATAGCCACTGGATTGGGCGTCTATCTATGGACGCGAATCATGATTCCCGAAATCATCCTGGCATTTTTTCTGACTACGGCGTTCTACTTTTTTCTGAAGGTGTATTTCGACGAACTGGATTCGCGCTGGGTGTATCTGTTTTATGCTTGTATGGCGGCGGCGGTGCTGACCAAAGGGTTGATTGGAATCGTGTTCCCTGGCGGTGTGTTATTTGCCTTCGTTCTGCTGACAAATGGCTGGAAACGTTTATGGCGAATGCGGCCAATCAGCGGCGTGTTGCTGTTTCTGGTAATTGCGATCCCGTGGCACGCGTTGGCGATTTGGCGCAATGATAAATTCTTCTGGTTTTACATCATCAACGAACATTTCTTGCGCTATCTAGGGAAACGCTATCCGGTGGATTACGACACGGTTCCACTGGTAAGTTTCTGGTTGCTGCATCTGGCCTGGCTGTTTCCTTTCAGCGTGTTTTTGCCACTCGCCGCACAACAAATGCGCACATTGTGGCGGCCAATTGAACGCACGGATCAATTGCGATTATTTGTCTGGCTGTGGGTATTGGTGGTGATTGGCTTCTTTTCGTTTTCGACCCGGCAAGAGTATTACACCTTTCCGGCGTACCCGGCGCTGGCGTTGCTGGCTGGAACAGGCTTGGCGCGCGGAGAAAAAGAAGTTTCGCGTTGGGCAATTGGCGGACAAGGCCTGCTGGCGTTTTTAGGTTTGGGGATCGGAGCCGTTCTTGGCTATCTGCTATGGATTTCGTGGGATGTCACACCTCCGGCAGACATTTCCCAGGCCCTGACGTACCACCCTGAAAACTACAAATTGGCGCTTGGACACATGTCAGACTTGACGACCAAAGCATTTGCCTTGTTGCGAGTGCCTGCCGCAGGCGCAGCCGTTTCTCTCGTTGCCGGATTTTTGATTGCATTCCTGCTCCGGCTAAAACAAAAACCGATTCACGCTTCGATACTGACCGCAATCACGACCGCATGTTTTATCTATTTCGCGCACATGGCGCTGGGTGTGTTCGATCCGTATTTGTCCTCAAAAGGATTGGCAACCGCGATCAAACAACGATTGGCTCCGAGCGATGTCGTCGTCATCAACGGTGAATATTACAAAGGCTCAAGCGTTGGTTTTTACTTGCCGCAAAAAGTGTTGCTACTGAATGGACGAATGACCGGGCTGGAATTTGGTTCGTACTATCCGGACGCGCCGAAGGTTTTCATCAACGACAGCGAATTCGCTGAACTGTGGCGCAGCGACAAACGCGTTTTCTTGTTCACCGCCGACCGTGACTTCGCAGCGGTCAAAAGCGCCTTGAACTCTGAAATGTTCAAACTCACCAGCGCCGGAGACAAATCTGTTTACAGCAATCGGCAGTAATCAACGGACAGAAAGGATTGAATGATCACCCTAAAATCGAAATTGAGCTTACGGATCGTCATAGTCATCAGCACGCTCATCGCCTTTGCTGCAACTATCAGCGCGCAGGCATTACAGCCCGGACACATAGACGAGTTTGCAGGAAAACCGCGTGTCGTCGTGCTAAGCGATATGGGCAATGAACCAGACGACCAGATGTCATTCGTTCGCTTGTTGCTGTATTCCAACGAACTCGACCTGGAAGCGTTAGTCGCAACAACTTCGACCTGGCAGAAAACCAAAGTCCAGCCCGAAACCATGCGCAAGATCGTCGCCGCATATGGTGAAGTGCGAGCCAACTTGCTCAAACATGCCGCAGGCTGGCCAGAAACTGCCAGCTTGGATGCTATGGTGACTTCGGGGCAAACGGCTTATGGAATGGCGGCAGTTGGCGCAGAAAAAATGTCGCCCGGAGCGGAAGCGATCATTCGCGCAGCGGACAAAGCCGATCCGCGTCCGTTGTGGATCACGCTTTGGGGCGGAGCCAACACCTTGGCGCAGGCGTTGACGCAGGTGCGAGCGACGCGTTCGCCTGCCGAAATGGACAAGTTCGTCGCCAAGCTCCGCGTCAGTTCGATCTCCGACCAGGACGACGCAGGCCCGTGGATTCGCCGCGAATTCCCCAGCTTGTTTTACATCGTCACGCCCAGCAGCCCGGACAGCGGCGAATATCTGTACGCCACCTGGACCGGCATCAGCGGAGATTTCTATTATCGCAACGGTCAGGGAGCGGACGGCAGCACGATCACCAACGAATGGCTGGAAAAGAACATTCGCGCCAAAGGCCCGCTGGGAAAATTCTATCCGGAATTTGCGTTCATTATGGAAGGCGACACGCCGTCGTTTCTTGGGCTGACAAACAATGGTTTGAACAGTTTTCGCAATCCGAGCTGGGGAGGTTGGGGCGGGCGTTACATCTGGCGGCAACCGCATGGCGAGACGCATTCGATCTGGACGCAAGGCGGCGATATGTTTCGCCGAGTCACTTCGCAAGATTCCGTCGTCGGCACGGATGGCAAAACCTACATTTCGGATCAGGCGACCATCTGGCGCTGGCGCACAGCCTTCCAGCACGAATTCGCCGCGCGCATGGATTGGACGTTCAAACCGTTTGCCGAAGCCAACCACAATCCTCTGGTCACAGTGAACGGCCAGGACGGAACCGCTCCCATCGTAATTGAAGCGCAAGTGGGCAACTCCATCACGCTCGACGCCAGCGCCACACGCGATCCCGACGGCAACAAACTCAGCTATCAATGGTTCCACTATGAAGAAGCTGGATTTGTGCCCGGAGCGAATCTGGCGGCAGTAACCATCGCTCAAGCCAACACGGCCAAAGCGACTGTCACCGCGACCTCCGCCTGTCGCCCCGTCTGGCGTCCGATGAACAGACCTTGTCCGACCGGCGTTGCTCACATCATTCTGGCGGTCACGGATAACGGTTCGCCCGCGTTAACGTCATACCGGCGAGTGATTCTGAATATTCGAGCTGCGTCCAACAGCTCGCGCTAGGTTAATCAGGAACTCAAACATGAAGACGACAAAACATTCGCCTGCCGCTTCACTCAAAGTCTTATTCATCGGCAACAGCTTCACTGCGCGGAACGATGTCCCTGGATTGATTGCAGAACTGGCCGAAGCTTGCGGCAAACAGCTTGAACATCGTCTGATTCAGGCCGGAGGCGCTTCGTTGCGAATGCATTGGAACAAGGGTGAGGCGGAAAAAGAAATTCGGGCAGGAAAGTACGATTACGTGGTGCTGCAAGAACAAAGCACCTTGCCGATCAAAAACGCCAAGCGGATGCACGAAAACATCCGGCTCTTTGATGAAGTGGTCAAGGCTTCAGGAGCGAAAACCGCGCTGTATCTGACCTGGGCCAGGAAAAACGCGCCGGAATCGCAAACCGCCATTACCGACGCTTACCTGGCCATCGGCAAAGAACTTGGCGCGACTGTCGTTCCCGTAGGCATCGCCTGGCAAAATTTCCTCGGTACATACAGTCAACCTGTGCTGCACGATCAAGATCAGAGCCATCCTACACTCGCGGGGTCTTACCTTTCGGCCTGTGTTTTCTTTGCGGTTCTGTTTGGTGAAGCTCCGGTTGGCATTTCCGGCAATTTGAAAGGGTTGTCGCAAACAGAAATCGAGCTGTTGCAAAAGGGCGCGTGGGCGGCGGCGAAAATGTAACGATTCCCTCTCTACAACCACTTGCCTGGCAACAACTAAACTCCACCCCCGCCTTCCAAAAACCTTAGCAGCCAGGCTTTGGCCAATCGCCAATCGCGCCGGACGGTTTCCGGGGAAACCTGCAAGGCTTCGGCCATTTCGGCTTCATTCAATCCGCCGAAAAAACGCAGCTCGACAACCCGAGCTTTGCGGTCATCTATTTTGGCCAGAGCGGTCAGGGCTTCGTCCAAGGCAACTAAATCCGTGTGCATTTCCTTCCCGGCAACCAGTGCTTCGTCCAGAAGAACATGTTCGGCGCTGCCGCCGCGTTTACGAGCCTGCCGTTCGCGCGCGGCATCCACCAGAATTCGCCGCATCAAGCTGGCCGAAATCGCAAAAAAGTGCGCGCGGTTTTGCCAATCCACTTTGTTGGCATCAATCAGCCGCAGATACGCTTCGTTGACCAGCGCAGACGTTTGCATGCTGTGACCGGCGCGTTCCTTCCGCATAAACCTGTGAGCAATACGGCGCAGTTCCGCGTGGACCAACGGAATCAGCCGCTCCAACGCCGCTTCGTCGCCTTCGCGCCAGGCAAACAGTAATTTGGTCACTTCCGCCAAGCCTGAATTGTTTGTCGAAGCCATATTTCCCCTTATTGGCCGTGTAAGTTTTGTCAGTCATTGGCTCTAATTCGCTGAAAACGCGGTAATTATAGCCTGCCAGCCCAGCCGAGAAAAAAAGTTTCATCGCCTTTACCGGTTTTCTCAGCCCTTTCCGCATAAGCCACCGAGAAAACAAAACCCTTGGAGGTGAAACGATGAAACGCACTGCTGGCAACTTAATCTTTTGGCAAACCATAGTTCGATCCGTGGCGATGACTGTGCTGGTCGGAATTTTGGAAGCGTTGGCTTTTGCTCAAACGATCAGCGATTTGTCGGGAGTTCGCAACAGTACCGGCATGCGTCGCCTGACCGACAAACAGTTGCAGCAAATCCGGGAAACCCTGAGCCAGAAAAGCGGTTTTGTGGAATTAAGCTTTGACAGCCAGGGCGCGCTGACGCTGGGGAATCGCCAAAATACGGTGGGAGGTTCGGCGACGGCTCGCGCGTTGTTGGTCGCGGCGGTGGACAGCGACAATTTGTATGAATTGGAAAACCACGACCGGTCGGAGTCTGTCGCCTTCGCACAGATTTTCGAACGTGGAGATCGCGTGATCAGCCAAACTCGCAAAATGTCTACTGTGTACCAATTGCAGATTGATTTTGCGGACTTCGGCCAACTGAGCGGTTCGAACGAAGCCAAAGCGTCGTTTGATCTGGGAATCACGTTGTTGCACGAATTGGTTCACGGAGTGTTCAAACTGCAAGACCCTCAAGACATGAACCAGATCGGCGATTGCGATGCGCACATCAATCAAATCCGCCGCGAACTGCGTTTGCCCGAACGGTTGTATTACCACCCCATCGTCACCACGGTGAAAACCGGGCTGAGCAAAATCGTCATCGTTGCTCAATTGGAGTTCGTTGAAACCAGTACCGGGCGAGACGCGAAATTTAAGTTGAACTGGCTGCCCGGCAATGTTTCGCCCAATGCGCGCAACATTGCCCAATTGCAGACGGGAGCGATGAAAGTTCGTTGACGTCAGTTCTCTTCAGGCAAAAGGAATCAGTTCCAATCGCCCAGCGCTTTTCGGGTTTGAACAATCTGGCCCAGGTGATAGGCGTTGTGGTCGGCGACCAGCAGGATTTCGCGCAAGTACGTGTGGCCGCCTTCGCCGTGTGGAATTTCCGCCGTCAAATCCACGTTGAGATTTTGCGCCAGTTGGATGACTTCTTCGAGATCGGCAAAGAACGCGGCAACCGACGCCGCCCACATCTCTTCTGTCACTTGCTCTGTCGGCTGGGGCCAGTAGCCATCCGGAAACGACGGCGACACCCACGAAGCGTCAACCGTGTAACGCAAAATATCTTCTTGCGCCAATCGCATATGTTCCCAGTCTTCCCAAACGGAATGCTCGCCGTTCGCCGGTCGCACGTTTCGCAAAGCCGGTTTCAGACCAGCCAGGGCGTGCTCGGCAGTGACGTGCGCCTGCCCGCCTCTCAGCAAATTGACAAGGCTTTGTCGCAAAATTGAATCGTTCATTCTTTCTCTTCGTGCAGCATCTTTATCACGCACCAACTGACAGCAAAAACAGCAGTGTCAGTAGCCCGACCGTCAGGAAGGGCTTGGGTTTGATGAAAAAAGCCCTTGCTCACGCCTTGAGATTACCCAAATCTTTTCACGAAATCAGCCCGCGGATGCGGGCGGCGAGCGTAAAGCCTGGGGTGAAGGCGAAGCCGTAACCCCAGGAAAGCAGGCATTTTCAAGTTACCAGCCTGCGAAGCAGGCGGCAGCGATTGCTGTTTCTCTACGATTACTGATGGCTGCCGCCCGCATTCACGGGCTTGGCGCTCACCGTTCCAATTCCCAGGGTTACGCGCTATCGCGCTTCACCCTGGGCTTTATGCTTTCGCCCGCATCCGCAGGCTAAAAACAAAACGCCGTTTCCGAACGAAAATTTGGGTAATGACAAGGCTCACGCGCGGGCTACCGACACGTGGGTGACTACGGCAGCAGCGTTTCGCCCATCAGGTGCAGGTCAACACACCGAGCCGCTTTTCGTCCGTCGGCAATGGCCCAAACAATCAGCGATTGGCCGCGCGACATGTCTCCAGCGGCAAACACATTCGGGACGTTGGTGTGACAATCGTCGTCAATCGCGACGTTGCCGCGAGCGTCGAGTTTCACATCCAATTGAGCCAGCAGCCCGTCCGGTTCCGGCCCTAAAAATCCCAATGCCAGCAAGACCAGATCGGCTTTCC